>Ga0214544_1008148_pt1 | contig 17759 bp, 8 predicted proteins | sample CNSS3metaG_FD_160074 | JGI IMG/M metagenome (GOLD analysis project Ga0214544, IMG submission 160074) | Root nodule microbial communities from cowpea collected in UCLA plant growth center, Los Angeles, California, USA - CNSS3 | ecosystem: Host-associated > Plants > Roots > Nodule | place: USA... | reverse complement strand
TTGCAACTGTTGAGAAAGATCTTCCTGGCGGCTTGACACCTATGCTTGGTGATCGTAAGGTATAATTCAGGGCGTGTTTAAGCTTTTATGTTATATTTTTCATATGTTTATACATATTTTTTTAATTTTTTCAGGTAGAACATTTTCTGGGAATTAAGAGGAAAACTGAGACATCAGACTCGGATAACCCAAAAAAGCCTAAATCGTATTTCCTTGTCCTGTGAGCATAGAAGTTGTACCCATAGTGTTGTTCATCTATTCTGTTGCTGACTGCTGATGATTTGCAGCTGAATTTAGTGTTAATTTCGTAATAAAACTTGATTTTCTTGAAAGATGTATGTTAGTAGAAATTTAAGGAGCTAGCAATCTCACAACTGGTTGAATTTTTCTCCATTCTAGAATTCGTGTTCCTTCTGTACAGATAAGAGTTTATTTTTAATGAATTAACTAAAATTTTGGATTGTGGATTTCTCTTTGGATAGTCTGGAACTTATTACTGTTAGTTCTTACCTTAGCAAACACAGGACAAGTTGTATCCTTGATTTCACACGGAGTTGATTATTTCAAAACAAATTTAATGTTTATATGTAACACAGTTAACAAAGTATTTTTTTAATTTTATAATTTTAGTCTTTCTTATTCAATAATAATATTCTAAAATTTCTTTATATTTATTTGATTGGACAACTAATCAAATCAGACCTCTACGTAACAAAATGTATAGCAATCCAGAGAGGTATAAAGCGAAAGAAACAAATAAATCATCTCAATTTGATTTCTGTGAAAAAGAATAATTAGCCTGCCAATCATCAAAGGTCAAAGATGCATAATTGCACTTTTCTTCTTATTCAGCAAATCTTCAATCGAAAATTTTCATATTATACTAGAGATATTATATATCTATTGATTTTAATTTTATTGATGGAAATATTATATATTTTATTCTCTTGTATTATTATCAAATATTCATGTATTATGATAATATATTAGATTTTATTTTTTTTCCTTGTTATGGGATATTGTACTCTATATATTGGACAAGTTTCTAATAGATTAATATGAAAGCTATATTTTAGTTGTACATATTTTTCCTTCTTATAACTTCTACATATCTAACATGATATTAGAGCCATTACATTCTCTTCTCTGATATCTAACATGGTATTAGAGTCATTACCTTCTCTTCTCTGATGTCTAACATGGTATCAGAGTCATTATCTTCTCCTGTCTGATAAAAAAAATCTCAATGTTCTCGTTTTTCTCAAGTCCTCGACTTTGTCAAACTCTCGGCTTTCTCGTTCTCAGTTTTATCGTTCTCGGTTGTCTCGTCTCGGCTTTCTCAAGCTCTCCAAACACTGTTACTTTCAAGTTGGGCCTTCATAAGCTTCATGCTCATCTTGAGAGGGGGTGTTAGAGATATATATTTCTTGATTTTAAATCTATTGATGGAGATATCATATATTTTATTATCTTGTATTATTGTCAAATATTCATGTATTATGATGATATATTCGGTTTTGTTTTTCTCTCATATTATGGGATATTATACTTTATATATTGGACAAGTTTCCAATGAATCAATTTGAAAGCTATATTTTAGTTGTTTTTCATCAAACACCTCTTGTGCATACTTTTCCTTCTCATAGCTTATATATATCTAACATCTTAACACATATTTGGAAAAAACAACATTTTATACAAGAAAATAAAATATAATCTAAAATAAAGAAATAAGAACAAAAATCCCAAGAAAAGGCAATTAGACTAGAAAAATACTAACAAGTTGAGTCTTAAACAATCAATTTTCAAAGAGGCGAAGTGAGTTTTCCAGAAGAGGAGGTAGCTAGGAGAAGAAAGGAGAGGATTGTAGTTAAGACCAAAGTGGTGAAGCTTCTCTAGATCAGATTCATCTAGGAGGCACATTCTATCACGTGACTAGCCAATATTGTGCTGGTCAAAAAGGAAAAGTGTAGGAGGCATAAGTGTACCGATTACATAGACCTTAGGAAGACTTGTATAAAGGATGCGTATTCTCTGTTAAACATTGATCGGTTGGTGAATGTGGTTGCATGTCACAAGATGTTGAACTTTTTATGTGTGTACTCGGACTACAACTAAATCCAAATGCATCAGAGAGACAAGGTGGAGATGAATTTTTATTTTTAATTTTATAAATTGCACTAAATAAATGCAAATTTAAAATTAAAATCAACATGCTTGTTTTAAATTTTTCAAAAAAAAAAACATTTAACTTAAAAGCAAAACAAAAATTAATCAAACTTTAGTATGATTTCTCAGTGACTACTTGGATGAATCACCGACATTAAGATCAAGACTCTATAACCAGCTAGAGTCTTAAATCAATTCTTAGCATCTAAAAGCATGAGGAGAATTAGTTGGACCACATCTTAGAAACAGTTCCCACTCAATCCCAAGCCAATGAAATAAGACGAGTGATCATTTCATCCAACAATAAGCATAAACTAATTCACATACATGTAATGAAAGCATACTTTGATAAATATAACATATTTGCTTCAACACTTAAAAGAGATTTAGCTCCTCATAATAGATGGAAACAATACAACATATGGAAGAGTGAAAATCTCTTTTACCCTCAAATAATGTTTACAAAAAAGAATGGTTAAAAAACCTTTTTGGTCCCATTTTTCGTCAAATTTTTTCAAATAAGTCCTAATTTTGGTTTTGTGTTCAAATAGGTCCCAATTTTCGTCAATTTTGTTCAATTAGGTCCTTTTTTGTTAACACCGTTTAACTCATTAACGACCATGAACACTCACTGCCACGTATCACTTCGTGGTTTTTTTGAATTATTTTGATTTTTTTTTTGAATTTTTTTGAATTTTTTTAAAAAAATTTAAATATACACATGTCAACCCAGTAGCGTGTCACGTGTCACTTCATGATTTTTTTTAATTTTTTTTAAAACTTTTTATATCCATGTGTCAATCCAGTAGCATGTCACATGTCAAAGTCAATATTCTATATTCAATTTGGTTCCTATATTTGTGTTTTTTGTTCAATTTAGTCCCAATGTTGTTTAAAATTGACCAATTTTGTCCCTACCGAAGATGTGACCAAATTTAATTTTTATATCAAAGTTATGATGATGTGAATTTTAATATATTATATAAAATATGTAATAAAAAATGTGAATTTTAATATAAAAATTAAATTTGATTTTAATTTGGAGAGGGACCAAATTGGTTAATGTTAACAAAAATTAAAACCTAATTGAACAAAAATAACAAATATAGGGACCAAATTGAATATAGAATATTGACTTTGACACGTGACACACTACTAGATTAACACGTGCACATTTATAAAAATTTGAAAAAAAATTCAAAAAAGATTCAAAAAAAAAACCACGAAGTGACACGTGGCGCTCTACTAGGTTGACACGTGTACATTTTAAAAACAATTTTAAAAAAATAAAAATAAAAATAAAAGAATTTAAAAAAAACCACAAAGTGACACGTGACAGTAACTGTTCATGGCCGTTAGTGATTTAAACGGTGTTAGCAAAAAAGGACCCAATTGAACAAAATTGACGAAAATTAAAACCTATTTGAACACAACCAAAGTTAAGACTTATTTAAAAAAATTTGACGAAAATTGGGACCAAAAAGGTATTTTAACAAAAAGAATATATATAGTAGAAACAACTTTGGTTGTGACTCACCATATGAGTCAACAAGCTTTTTCAAATTTGTTGAAAAGCTTTGATGATTCTACAGAACACTAAGATATCGTTAACATATTTGGTTTCAATATTTCTTTTCGCAATATTTTAATTTCAGTTTTTTTTTTCAAAAGGAATTTCTTTAAAGAATTTCAAATCTTATGAGTCTCATTTTGACATATACAACAAAAAATGTAGTTGTCATAGAAAAATTATCCTAACAAATTCTTCTAGAACTAAAATTTATCATAGTTGGATTTTAACGGTGTCCTATTTTAGTCTAAAATTATATTTGGATTCCTTAAACCTACACTCTCCATTCTATATCTCAAGTTTCCCAATTCTCTACCATCTTTAATTTCTTTAACTTCTTTCTTTGATATCATTTGAATAACTTCCTCTAGATAACATTCTCTAATTGATCTTACTTGAATATCATTATCTAAAATGACGATGAGAAAGCCAAAATCCAAATGCTTTGTAGATGAAGTTGCAACGTTTGTTCTAAAGTCTCACCATCAAAGACAATCAAGTTTTGTCAATAGACTATTGTAGAAGATGAAAGACAAGAGTTTAATTCAATGGCGAAAAGTGTTTTTGTTTCTTTCCTTTTATTACTCTTAGGACTGCTATACATTATGTTATGCAGAGGAGTGGTTTGATTTGGTGTTCAATCAAAGAAATGTAAAGAAATTTTGTCATATTATTATCAAATAATAAAGACTAAAACTATACATATAAAAAATACTTTGTTAATTGTGTTACGTATAGTATTGTTACTTATAGTATTGTTACTTATTCAAATAGTTTGTAACTAAAAGAAAACTTAATTAATATCTACTCATCAATGGCTATACTACATTTTGATGAAAATTCATACAATGTAGGTAACGTGGGTCAGTCTGTCTCGTCCTGTCGTTGGACCTTACAAGATGTGTGACGTTCCTAAGAAGGACAATAATAAATTTTTGTTATACTTTAGGATTAATAATAAAATTAGTATTTAATTTAATAAAATGGATGTTTCTCTACGATTAAAGTTTTAATACGTAAAATTATATTACTTGAAATCTTGGTAATATTTTGTGTTGTACTTATTTATTGTTATGTCAAATGTGGTGGAATTGGATCCAGGATTGTTCGACCCTAGAAAAAGTCTTTAAACGTTGTTATTTAAGTGTTATGTTATCAACGATATTGTTTTTCATTTAAATTCAATAGAAACATATATACAGTGTATCTTTTTAAATGGGATATAGTCACACTTTTTTTAGAAAAAAAGGGAGATATTTATGTATAGACCATGTCATTGTGATACTAGAATGAGTTTGAATAAATAGAAGTTGAATAAATGATTATAACGTTTCTTTAACATCTGGACATAATTAAGAAAAATAACAGAGCAAAATAAATAACAATCATATTACCATCTTAATAGAAAAACTTTAGTGATAGACTTTTAATTGAAAAAATATAAAATTTTAAACACTCAATAGATTCAAAAAGTTTAACAGGAACTCAATCAGAAATCCTCATAGATCAAGATATATTTAAAACCTAGTTAAACTTTAAAATTATTACAAAAAAGAACATGTATAGTAGAAACTACATTAATTGTAATTCACCATATGAGTCAACAAGCTTTTACAAATTTTGTAGAAAAACATTGTTAATTCTACAAAACACAAAAATATCGTCAACATATTTGGTTTCATTATTTCTTTTCGGTATATTTTAATATCATTTTTTTCAAAAGGAATTTCTTCAAAAATTTCATATCATATGAGTCTCATTTTAGAGAAGTGGGAGATATTTATGTATAAACCATGTCATTGTGTTATTGGAACAAAGTTGAATATATGCAAGTTGAATAAATAATTATCACATTTCTTTAACATGTGGAGACAATTAAAAAAATAACAAAGCAAAATAACAATCATAATACCATTTTAACAGAAAAAAATTTAAAGATAGAAGTTTGATTGAAAAATATAGACTTTTAAACTCAATATATTAAAAAAAATTTAATAGGAACTCAATTATAAATACTCATAGATCAAGAGAGATTTCAAACCTAGTTAAACTTTAAAAATATTACAAAAAATAATATGTAGAGTAGAATCAATATTTTATATGATTTACCATGAGTCAAAAAGCTTTTGCAAATTTTTACAAAACTTTTGTTCTTTCCACAAAAACACAGATATATTTAACATATTAGGTTTCAAAATTTCTGTTTGCAATATTTTAATTTCATTTTTTTTTCTAAAGCAATTTCTTTCGAGAATTTCATATCATATGAGTCTAATTTTAACATATGCAACAGAAAATGTAATTGTCATGGAAAAACCATTCCAACAAATTCTTCTAGAAATCAAATTTATCATGGTTGGATATGAACGGTGTCCTTTTCTTTGGCTAAAACTATATTTAGTTTCTTTAAACCTAACACTCTCCACTATATATCTCAAGTTTCCCAATTCTTTACCATCCTAATTCATTAACTTCTTTCTTCGATATCATTTGAACATCTTGTTCTGTATAACATTCTCTAATTGTTCTTACTTGATATTATTATCAAAAATGACGACAAGAAAGCCAAAATAATCGAAATGTTTTGTTAATGAAGTTGCACCGTTCGTTCTAAAGTCTCAACATCAAAGACGATCAAGTTTTGTCAAACTAGAGGCTATTGTAGAAGATGAAAGACAAGAGTTTAATTCATTGTCGAAAAGTATTTTTGTTTCTTTCCCTTTATTATTCTATGGAATGTTATACATTTTGTTGTGTAGAGGAGTGGTTTGATCTAGTGTTCAATCAAACAAATGTAAAGAAATTTTGCAGTGTTATAATGAAATAATATAGAATAAAAATGTAAATTTAAAAAATATTTTGTTAATTGTGTTGTGTATAGTATTCTTGCTTATTCAAATACTTTGTAACTAAAAGAAAATTTAATTAATGACAAATCTACTCATTATAAGTCATAATACATTTCAAAGAAAATTCATACAGTGCAGGCAAAGTGGACCAGTTTGTCCCGTCGTTGGCCTGAGCAGGATGCGTGACTTTCCTTAAAGGGTGAATAATAAATTTCAACTATAACTTACAGTTATTAATAAAATTGAAATTCGTATTTAAGTTAATAAAATTGATTTTTGTATTTGATTATAGTTTTAATATGTAATATTATATTACTTGAAACATGAGAATGTTCTTGGTGATGTTTTGTATTGTACTTATTTATTGTTATATGGCATTTGTGGTGGTATTGGATCTGGCAGTATTTGACCCTAGACAAAGTGTTCAAACGTTCTTATTTAAGTATTATGGGTATTATTTCCTATTTAAATTCAACAGAAATATATATATATATATATATATATATATTAAAGTGTATATTTTTAAATAGATAGAAACACACATTTTTTTAGAGAAGTGAGAGATATTTATGTATAGATATGTCGTTATGTTATTGGAACGAATTTGAATAAATGATTATCACATTTCTTTAACATGCGAAGACAATTAAAAAAAATAACAAAGCAAAATATTACCATTTTAACAAAAGAAAATTTTCAAGATAAATATTTGATTGAAAAATATAAAAATTTAAACACTCAACATACTAAAACAAATTTAATAGGAACTTAATCAGAAATACTCATAGATCAAGAGAAATAAAACCTAGTTAAACTTTAAAATTATTATGGAAAAGAATATATAGAGTAGAAACGACATTTTATATGATTCACATGAGTCAAAAATCTTTTTCAATTTTTTTTTCAAAACTTTTGTCCATTCTAAATAACACAAAGATATCTTTAACACATTTGATTTCAATATTTCTATTTGCTATATTATAAATTCTATTTTCTTAAAAAAAAGCAATTTCTTTCAAGAATTTCATATCATATGAGTCTCATTTTAACATACGCAACAAAAAATTAGTTGTCATGGAAAAACCATTCCAACAAATTCTTCTAGAAATAAAATTTATCATGGTTGGATATGAACGATGTCCTTTATTTAGGCTAAAATCATATTTAGTTTCTTTAAACATGTCACTTTCCACTATATATCTCAAGTTTCCCAATTCTCTATCATCTTCAATTCATTAACTTCTTTCTTCGATATCATTTGAATATCTTCTTCTATATAACATTATCTAATTGTTCTTACTTGAATATCAGTATCTAAAATGATGATTAGAAAGCCAAAATCCAAATCCTTTGTGGATGAAGTTGCACCGTTCGTTCTAAAGTCTCATCATCAAAGACGATCAAGTTTTATCAAACTAGAGACCATTGCAGAAGATGAAAGACAAGAGTTTAATTCATTATCGAAAAGTATTTTTGTTTCTTTCCCTTTATTATTCTCTGGATTGTTATACATTTTGTTGTGCAGAGGAGTGCTTTGATTTGGTGTTCAATCAAATAAATGTAAAGAAATTTTTCAATATTATATGAAATAATAAAGACAAAAATTGTAAATGTAAGAAATACTTTGTTAATTGTGTTCATGATAGTATTGTTGCTTATTCAAATAATTTGTAACTAAAAGAAAAATTAATTAATGACAAATCTACTCATCATAAGCCATACTACATTTTGAAGAAAATTCATACAATGCAGGCAAAGTGGGTCAATCTGTCTCATCTTTGGTCTGTGCAGGATGTGCAACGTTCCTTAGACGGTGAATAATAAATTTCAATTATAACTTAGGATTATTAATGAAATTAAAATTTATATTTAAGTTAATAAAATTGATGTTTGTATTTAATTATAGGCCTAATATGTAAAATTATATTACTTGAAATATGAGTATGTTTTTGGTGATATTTTGTGTTGTACTTATTTATTATTATATGTCAATTGTAGTGGTATTGGTTCCGAGAGTGTTCCTAGACAAAGTGTTTAAGTGTTATTTTTTTATGGTATTGTTTTCCATTTAAATTTAATAGAATATATATATATATATATATATATATATATATATATATATATATATATATATATAGTGTATATTTTAAAATGGGATAGAAACACACATTTTTTAGAGAAGAGAGAAGTGGGAGATATTTATGAATAAACCATATCATTCTGTTATTGTAACGAAGTTGAATAAAGGGTTATCACATTTCTTTAACATGTGGAGATAATTAAAAAAATAACAATCATATTACCATTTTAACAGAAAAAAAATTCGAGATAGAAATTTGATTAAAAAATATAAAATTTTAAACACTCAATACATTAAAAAAAATTAAATAGGAACTCAATTATCAGTGGGGGATGTTTGTGGTAACAGGGCCGTGGCTCTCCCAAAATATTTTGTTTTTTTTTATATTCTAGGTATTTGATTATTTTTTATATTATAAATATTAAGTAATATATTATAAATTAATGATGATTAAATCAAATTTTTTATTTCTTTTATAAACATAATAATTAATGTTAATAAATAATAAAATATAAAATCAAACATAATAAATAATAAAGAATAAAAAGATTTATCAAGATATTTTTTATTATTTTTTTTCTATTATGGCTTGAGTTTCTCACACATTATTATCATCTCTCATTCTCATATATTTTCTTTTGTTTGTGAAGAGAAAAAGATCTATTTTTTTTGCCCTAATTTCTCCTTATTTTTTTATAACTGAATTTAAGTGTGGTTTGCTTATCATCGAATTTTCTTTTGGTATTTATCTCTCTCAATTTTTTATTAGATTATGATAAATTATTTTTTAGTCTTTTTTTAATAGGTATATTGATGAAGAATAAACGAATAGATTCATTTTTTTAAAAGTCATAGAAGGAAAGCTACCCATGAAGATGAAAACAGAACAAATTCAACTCTTTCAGATATTCATTTTTAGTCTTATTTCTATTTTAGTTATCGTTATACTAAATTATGTATTCATTTTTATTGTATTAGTGATAATAATTAAATGTATAAATTTTGGACGTATTATTTTGACTCCACCAACATTGTTGGTTAACATCCGCCATTGTCAATTAAAAATACTCATAGATAAAGAGAGATTTAAAACCTAGTTAAACTATAAAATCATTACAAAAAGGAATGTGTAGAGTAGAAATGACATTTCATATGGTTCACCGTATGATAGACTTTTTGCTAATTAAAAAAGGGTTAAATATGTTTTTGGTCCCTTAATTTTCAGTGAATTTTGGAATTAGTCCATTTTGAAACTTTGAACCAATTTAATCCTTCATCTTTTGAAATACGTGGATTTAGTCCTTTTAATCAAAATTTGTTAAGTTTATTTGACATTTCAAGCGCGTTTCACAATAGTATTTGACTTAACACTAAAGCAAAAATGTGTCAAACAGTATAAACAACTCAAATACAATCCTAAAATGCGTACGAAACATCAAATAAACCTACCAAAATTTGATTAAAAGGACTAAATTCACGTATTCCGAAAGATGAAGGACTAAATTGGTCCAAAGTTTCAAAATGGACTAATTCCAAAATTCATTGAAAGTTAAGGGACCAAAAACATATTTAACCCATTAAAAAAAAATGAGTCAAAATGCTTTTTCAAATTTTGTAGAAAAATTTTGTTCATTCAAACACAAAGATATCGTTAACATATTTGGTTTCAATATTTCTTTTCGCTATATTTTAAATTCATATTTTTTTCAAAAGCAATTTTTTTCAAGAATTTAATATCATATGAATCTCGTTTTCACATTTGCAACAAAAAATGTAAATGTCATGGAAAAATTATCCCAAAATATTCTTCTAGAAATAAAAATTATCATCGTTGGATATTAATGATATACCTTTTTTAGCCTAAAATTATATTTAGTTTCTTTAAACCTAAAGACGATCAAGTTTTGTCAAATCAAAGACTATTTACAAGAGTTTAATTCATTGTCAAAAAGTGTTTTTGTTTCTTTGCTTTTATTATTCTCTGGATTGTTATACATTTTGTTGTGCAGAAGAGTGGTTTGATTTGGTGTTCAATCAAACAACAATCAAACAAATGTAAAGAAATTTTGCAGTATTATTATGAAATAATAAAGACTAAAATTGTAAATTTAAAAATTGCTTTGTTAATTGTGTTACATATAGTATTGTTGTTTAATCAAATAGTTTGAAACTAAAAGAAAACTTAATTAATGACAAACCTACTCATCATAAGTCTTACTACATTTTGAAGAAAAATCATACAATGCGGGCAACGTGGGGTCAATTAGTCAGTTCTGTCGTTGGCCCGTGTAACGTTCCTTATAAGGTCAATAATAAACTTCTGTTATAATTTATGATTAATAATAATAAAAATTTGTATGTAAGCTAATAAAATTGATTTTTGTATTAGGTTATAGTTTTAATATGTAAAAATATATTACTTGAAATATGAGTATGTTCTTGGTGATATTTTGTGTTGTACTTATTTATTGTTATATGTCAGTTGTGGAGTTGTGGTGGCATTGGTTTTGGGAGTGTTTGATTTTAGTCAAAGTGTTTAAATTCATTAGAAATATATAAAGTGTATCTTTTTTAAAATGGAATAATCACTCATTTAAAAAAATTGGGAGATATATATATAAACCATGTGTTATTCGCCCAAAGGTCAATAAATGCAAGTCAAATAGATGATTATCACATTTCTTTAACATGTGGAAAATATTAAAAGAAATATAGGAGAATAAATTAGCAATCATATTACCATCTTAACATAAAAAATTTAAAGATAGAAATTTGATTGAAAATTATAAAATTTTAAACACTCAATAGATCGAAAAAATTTAATAAGAACTCAATTGGAATTACTCATAGATAAAGAGAGATCTAAGACCTAATTAAACTTTAAAATTATTACAAAAAAAGAATTCGTAGAGTAGAAACAACTTTTGTTGTAATTCACCATATGAGGCAACAAAAATTTTCAAATTTTGTAGAAAAACTTTGTTCATTCTGCAAAACACAAACATATCGTTAACATATTTGGTTTCAATATTTCTTTTCACTATATTTTAATTTCATTTTTTTCAAAAGAAATTTCTTTCAAAAATTTCATATCATATTATTCTCATTTTTTACATATGCAACATAAAAGGTAGGTGTCATGGAAAAACTATTCTAACAAATTCTTCTAGAAATAAAATTTATCATGGTTCAATATTAACGGTGTCCCTATTTTAGTCTAAAATTATATTTAGTTTCTTTATACCTATCACTCTCCACTACATATCTCAAGTTTACAAATTATGTATCATCTTCAATTGATTAACTTCTTTCTTCGATATCATTTTAATATCTTCTTCTATATAACATTCTTTCAGTGTTCTTACTTCTATATGCCAAAAAGCATTTTTGGTTCTTTCCCTTTATTATTCTCTAGACTGTTATACATTCTATTGTGTAAAGGAGTGGTATGATTTGGTGTTCAATCAAACAATTGTTAAGAAATTTTGCAGAATTATATTGGAAAAATAAAGTCCAAAATTGTAAATTTAAAAAATACTTTGTTAATTGTGTTACATACTCTTGCTTATTCAAATAGTTTGTAACTGAAAGAAAACTTAATTAATGAGAAATGTACTCATCATAAGCCATAGTACATTTTGAAGAAATTCATACAATGCGGATGGGTTAGTCTATGAGTTTTGTTGTTGACCCTTGCAGGATGCGCGGCGTTCCTTTTAGGGTGAATAATAAATTTATGTTATAATGTAAGATTAATTATAAAATAAAAATTGGTGTTTAATTTAATAAATTGATGTTTGTATTTGATTATAGTTTTAATATGTAAAAATATATAAATTATATGTGGATATTTTTTTAGTAATATTTTGTGTTACACTTATTTATTTTTATATGTCAAATATGGTGGGATTAGGTATGGGAGTGTTCGACCATAAACAAAGTGTTTAAACGTTATTATTTAAGTGTCATGTTTTCAATGGTATTGTTTATCATTTAAATTCAATAGAAATATATATAAAATGAGTCTTGTTAAGTGGAATAAAGTCAACCATTTTTTTAGAAAAATGGAATATATTTATATATATATATATATATATATATATATATATATATAAAAGCCTTGTCGTTGTGTTATTGGACCAAAGTTGAATAAATGCAAGTCGAATAAATGATTCTTTAAGATGTGGAGACAATTTAAAAAATAACAGAACAACTAATAATCATATTACCATCTTAATAGAAAAAATTTAACGATAGAAATTTGATTAAAAATTTTAAAATTTTAAAGATTGAACAAATTTAATAGGAACTCATGTTAAGAATTTAAGTTTGAGTCTAAGTCCCACATTGGTTAGAAATGAGAAAGTAGAGTACTATATAAGAATAAAGACCCATAAACCCATTGTCTTAAGATTTTGGGTTGAGAGTGGTGTCAATACCTTATGTGGTTGGACTTAGGTCTCAAATAGAAATACTCATAGATCAACATAGATTTAAAACCTAGTTAGACTTTAAAACTATTACAAAAAATAATATGCAGAGTAGAAAAGCCCTTTGTTGTGATTCACCACCACATGGGTCAACAAGCTTTTACAAATTTTGTAGAAAAACATTGTTCATTCTACAAAACACAAAGATATTGTTAACATATCTTGTTTCATTAATTTTTACATTATAATTTTATTTAATTTTTTTCAAAAGGAATTTCTTTCAAGAATTTCATATCACGTGAGTTTGATTTTGACATATGCAACAAAAAAATTGAAGGTGTAATGGAAAAACAATCCCAATAAATTCTTCTAGAAATAAAACTTATCATGGTTGTATTTTAATGGTGTCCCTATTTTAGTCTAAAATTATAATTAGATTCTTTAAACATAACCCTCTCCACTATATATCTCAAGTTTCCCATTTTTCTACCATCTTCATTTTTTTAACTTCTTTCTTCCATATCATTTGAATACCTTCATCTATATAACATTATCTAATTGTTCTTATTTGAATATCATTTATCTAAAATGATGATGAGTATGCGAATATCCAAATGCTTTGTGGATGAAGTTGAACCGTTCATTCTAAAGTCTCATCATCAAACACGACCAAGTTTTATCAAATTAGAGACCATTATAGAATATGAAAGACAAGAGCCTAATTCATTTTCGAAAAATATTTTTGTTTCTTTCCCCTTTATTATTCTCTGGAATGTTATACATTATGTTGTTCAAAAGAGTGGTTTGAGTTGGTGTTCAATGAAACAAATGTAAAGAAATTTTGTAGTATTATTATGAAATAATAAAGACTATTGTAAATTTAAAAAATACTTTGTTAATTATGTTACGTATAATATTGTTGTTTATTCATGTTCCTGCAGAGAACAAATAAGATGAGTTAGGCACGAGTGTCACCTTACCATGTAGTCCGCTATCTCTTCAATTGGTCTCTTCCCGGTTGGTACATGTCAGCTTGAACCCAGGAGGGGTTACCTGCAGAAGAGTCTACGAAGCTCAAGTAAGTCAAAGCTCTCAGAGAGTCAAACTAGTGATTAATGAATGCGTACCTTTAATTATTGGGGTTCACGTGTATTTATAGAGCATTAATGATGTCTGATTACCTCATGGGTCGGACCTTAACTTGGGCTTTGGCTTGGGCCATGAGTGGGCTTGGGTCCTAACCCAGGCCCTTAGGACCTATTGAATGCGGGGGCTTCTATTTTCACTAAGTTTATTGGAGTTGTCGGCCTGGGCTCTAATCTTATCGGGTCTGCTGGAGTAGCCGGCTTGGACCGATTACTTACCTTGACGACTTACATTGGTTATATGAGGTGTAGGTTATTCTTCTAGATATATAGGTTGAAACCGGTACAAGTTAGTCTAACTCAGCCTAGGCTGAATACTTGGCTGCCTTGATATATGCATTGTTTGCTTATTTGGTTGAGTTTGGCTAGGTGTGTGTGTGTGTTTATTTTATTAGCTCACCCTATCTGCTTGTGTTTGGCGACGATCGTGTTCGTTGTACCCGGGAGCAAATGATGTTGCAGGTGGATCTCGTGAGGCTTAGCAGTGGAGTGGGGAAAAAAATCATGGGAACAATTTATAGGGTTTTATCATTTATGGTTTTAAAATAAAGTTGTAAAATTATTATAAGACGGTCTTGGTATTTTATTGACTTTTGAGAAGATTGGAACTTAGAGTTATCTTTATTATGAAATAAATTCATTGAAATTTACCGCATTTTTGGGAAATGGATTTAAATGTGATTTTATTTTCTTATTTTATTTTATATTACTTAAACTTGTAATATCCGGTTGGGATGTTACACCATCGTTGGCCCATGCAGGATGTGCGATGTTCCTGGGAGGATCTGTAATAAATTTCTATTATAATTTAGGATAAATTACAAAATTAAAATTATTATGTAAAATTGATGTTTGTATTTGATTATAGTTTTAATATGTAAAATTGTATTACTTGAAATATGAATATTTTTTAGTGATATTTTGTGTTGTACTTATTTATTGTTATATATCAAATGTGGTGATATTTGGTCCGGAAGTGTTCGATGTTGGACAATGTATTTAAATGTTGTTATTTAAGTTTTATGTTTTCAATCGTATTGTGTCCCATTTAATTTCAATAGAAAAATATATGCAAATTGAATAAATAGTTATTACATTTCTTTAACATGCAGAGACAATTAAAAAAAAAATAACAAGACAAAATAACAATCATATTACAACGTTAAAGAAAAAAAATCAACTACAGAAATTTGATTGAAAATAAAAAAATTTTAAGCACTCAATGGACTAAAAAAATTTAATTTGAACTCAATCAGAAATACTATTAGATAAAAGAGACATTTAAAACCTTGTTAAACTTTAAAATTATTATAAAAAAGAATGTGTAGATTACAAATGACATTTGATATGATTCACCATATGAGCCCACAAGCTTTTTCAAATTTTGTAGAAAAACTTTCTTGATTCTGCAAATATAACATATTTGCTTTCAGTATTTATTTTCACAATATTTTAATTTTATTTTTTTTCAAATGGAATGTCTTCCTAGAATTTCATATCATATGAGTCTTATTTTGACATATGCAACAGAAAATGTAGGTGTCATGAAAAAACTATCTTAACAAATTCTTCTAGTAATAAAATTTATCATGGTTGGATTTTAACGGTGTCCCTTTTTTAGTCTAAAATTATATTTAGATTCATTTCACCTAACACCATCCACTGTATATCTCAAGTTTCCCAATTCTTTACTATCTTCAATTCATTAACTTCTTTCTTCAATATCATTTGAATACCTTCTTCTATATAACATTCTCTAATTGTTCTTACTTGAATATCATTATATCCAAAATGATGATGAGAATGCCAAAATCCAAATGCTATGCGGATGAAGTTGCACCGTGCGTTCTAAAGTCTTATTATGAAAGACGATCAAGTTTTGTCAAACTAGAGACCATTATAGAAGATGAAAGACAAGACTTTAATTCATTGTTGAAAACTGCTTTTGTTTCTCTTCCTTTATTATTCTCTGGACTATTATATATCTTCTTATGTAGAGGAGTGGTTTGATTTGTTGTTCAATGAAACAAATGTAAAGAATTTTTGTAGCATTATTGTGAAATATTAAAGACTAAAGTTATAAATTTTAAAAAATACTTTGTTTATTGTTGTTCAAATAATATGTAACTAAAAGAAAACTTAATTAATGACAAACCTACTCATCATAAACTATACTACATTTTGAAGAATAATTCATACAATGCGAACAATGTAGGTTAGTCCATCATGTCCCGTCGTTGGCCCGTGCAGGATGTGCGGCGTTCCTGGGAGGTCTGTAATAAATTTCTATTATAATTTAGGATTAATAAGAAAATTAAAACTAGTATTTAAGTTAATAAAATTGATGTTTGTATTTGATTAAAGTTTTAATATGTAAAATTATATTACTTGAAATATGAGTATGTTTTTAGTGATATTTTTGTGTTGTACTTATTTATTGTTATGTGTCAAATGTTGTGGTATTTGGTTCGAGATTGTTCAACCTAAACAATGTGTTTAAACCTTGTTATTTAAGGCATTACCATTTATAATGAATTAAGTTATATGACGTAACATTTGACTAGCTTCTTACGATTAGAGATGACAAATAAACTCGTCCCCGTGGGTATTGTCCGAATCCGTCCCCGTTTTGACGGGGAATCTCCACATTGACCGGGTATGGGTATGGGTATGAGGAATCCCCAATATTTTCAATTGGGTATGGGGATGGGGATGAATATATCCCCACCATAATACCTGTCCCCGCCATATCTCCATCCTCATTTAAATTATTAAAATATTCACAATTAATTAAGTAACCCTATATATATATATATATATATATATATATTCTTTCTATTTTTTATTTCTTCAAAATATTTGGTTTATCATGAAACTCATTCGCATCTCCAATATATTTTTTATCTTATCATAACCTTTGTGTAGTTATCTTAAAATGATGTATGTCAATTAAAAAAATTTTATGTCTAACATTTGAATATTTTTATTATTTTTTAATATTTTTATTTATTGTATATTTTAAAATGATGTATGTCAATTAAAAAAATTATATCTAACATTTGAATATTTTTATTATTTTTTAATATTTTTATTTATTGTATATTTTCCTTTCACATGAAAATGTTTAATACTCTCAATTTAAGTGTTTAATAGCATAAACATTTCATTTACTAGGTAATATAAAAAAAAATTACTTATTATTATTAATTTTTGTTTCATTTGAAGAATTTTTTTATTTCGCTAAAACAATTTTTGTTATTTCTCAACCATTGAGTATGTATGTTGATATTTGAAAAGTTTTCTTAGATATTTAAGATATTTTTCGTCTTATCATAACCTTAATTATACATTTGTTTTTCTTTGTGCAATTCCTTCCAATAGTCTCCAAATTGTTTATAAGACACACATTTGTTAATATTTTAATATTTTTATTTTTGTTTATTTTCATCATGTAGAATACTATTTCGATAAATTTTATCTAATTATTTTTTATTTTCTAACTCATTACAATCATAC
>Ga0214544_1008146_pt1 | contig 17763 bp, 11 predicted proteins | sample CNSS3metaG_FD_160074 | JGI IMG/M metagenome (GOLD analysis project Ga0214544, IMG submission 160074) | Root nodule microbial communities from cowpea collected in UCLA plant growth center, Los Angeles, California, USA - CNSS3 | ecosystem: Host-associated > Plants > Roots > Nodule | place: USA... | reverse complement strand
GAACAATGGAGTTCTCGTCACTGCTTGGTGGACTGCGCGAAGGATTCGCGATGGGTGCTGCCGGCGAGATGAAGTTCGGTCCTGTGAATTTATTTTTTTTTAAAACAATATTGAATCTATGGCTTCGGTTTCTCTACAACCGAGGCAGAAAAGGGATTTATGGCTTCGGGTAATGACCGAGGCCAAAAGAGGTGCCTTTTGGCCTCGCTTTAATTCGAAAATAACCGAGGCCAAAAGGGGATACTGCACTAGTGTATGTTTATATACATGTATAGCTGTCTTAGCTCAGCTGGTAGAGCGCATGGCTTTTAACCATGTGGTCGTGGGTTCGATTCCCACAGACAGCGGTTTATCTTAAAATAATTTTAACAAAGTTTTTTCTCTTAAAGAGAATTACATTTAAGTTTATCAACTAAAAATAAATTTAATCTTTCTTTTATGAATTAATTATTGTAAATGTAATTGGTTTATGAAAGTTATTGGAGAAAAGTCAAAGGTTGCAAGAGATGTCGATCCCATCATAATAGCAACCCAATTGGAATGGCCCCAACAAACAAGAAGAGTTGAGACTATTGACACCAAATTAGGTTTAGATCACTATAAGTTTTTTCAAAGGATCCTACATAAGCTGGAACATCCGTTTCGTGCTACCTAGTAATGTCCTTTTCAATGTTCACAAGATGATATTCATAGAGAGTAAATAAGAGAGGGGTAACAACTTCAGCTTTATCTTATCGTTACCGAATGTCATTATTAGGTCAATTATATAGAGTGTATTGCTTTGATGCTGTCACAAAATAGAGTCGAACGAAGAGGCTACATTCAGAAGCAGTGGAAACACACAGAGATTGCATATAATTGTCTTATACAACATTTTACGTACATGGAAAACACTAATCACTCATGCCACACCTTAAAAGTTCTGTGGAGATTCATACATTATTTGTAATTAAACAGTAAAAGAATTGAATCTATAGCTTAGAAGATGATTTTTCAAACGATTGATAATAACTTTTAGATATTAGTAGGGTTCCACCAAATCTAGGTTTATGTTCAAGAGTGCAAAACTTTTGTTCTACCATGGAGTAAACATGTTTCCAAAGACATCCTAAATAGCAGAGCTCGAAGTGAGTTTGTGATGACAAGAACTGTGATTCATGAACGACCGAGTGAAAACAAAGTTGCAATCATTCATATTATTAATATAAAATAATGAAAAAAAAAATGATATTGAAGGTGGAAGAGAAGGTGTATTGAATAGAATGAGCCAAAAACGGAGGCGTAACAAAAATGGTATGCATTGGCTTTATTGAGCCAAAGTGATGAATGAATGTTTGTGGCTAAAATACCATTAATGTGTTGAAAGATGGGATATAGAGCATTTAGTATGCATGAAGGACAAGCCAGCTATGATTGGGAAAGTTCAAAATAAGCAGCCAAACAATGTTGAGAAGTAGAGGACAACCCCACGAGAATTGACCAAAAGGGTCCAACGACAAAATCTCATTCCTAAAACAAGAAAATAGCTACCTAGGGCTTAAACCCTAAAAAGCTTTTGTTAAACCCTAAGGGGGGGCTTATAGCTAGGGTAAATATGTTGACTCTTTCTCAACTCCTACTTGGACCCCAAATTCTCTTTCAATTTCAATAATTTTTGTTTACGTGGATACCCACTCACGTGTGCACATGTGCAAGTACAACCATTTTAGAGAGAGAAATAAATAGATATATATAGATATAGAGAGATAGAGAGAGAGATACCCAATTGCCATTATTAAAGAAAAATAATAATTTGATGGTGGAAGGGAGAAGGTAGAAGGAAAAAGGTACTCAATTTCTGGGAGGAAAAACAAAAGCACTAGAGAACAAAATAGAGGCCCTCGTGCAAAGTTCATGTCTCAATGCACATCACAAAATTTTGGTTTAATCATATAAATAAATGAGAAGAGAATAAGCAAAATGAAAAAAAAAATTGTATATATATATATATATATATATATATATATATATATATATATATATATATATATATATATAAATGCTACATGCGTGCGTGTGGGTAGAGACATTCTTCTCTCTTTTGCATCCATTGTTATTATATATGTGACACTCTTTTTCTCTCTCCAAACCAATTATTACACACTTTTTCTTCAAACCCTAACGTGCGTCTATGAATCCTATCTGTAGTTCCGTGAATCATTTTCATGATCCACCGATGAATTCCTATATCATATGCACATATAGATATAATATATATTCATATCTTTCTTTCTTTTTTCATAAATTTATTTGTTTATTTCACTCCTTGTTTTACTTTCATTTTCTTTTAGGGTTTGTTTACCATGATTGGTCCGACAGTACCCAACTCAATTATTTGATCTTTAATTAATGTGATCCAGAAAATGGTCCCTGTTATGCCATTTGTCTCTTCACCCCCTGTCCTCAAGTTTGCTATCAGATCCCTAAATCCATCAGTTTATTGCATTGTTCATTTCAGATTTGGAAACAATAAAAAACTTAACGTTCAAAGTAAGAACTTTGTCCTGTGAAAAACTGTGAAAATGGTCTGAGAAAAACTTCATCATAAATAGATCACAATCAATGTGCCTTTAATTGATAATCCTCTTCCTATATATTCAACAAAAACATTATATATAATATAATGATTTAACAAATTTTTTTAACTTAGTATTATAGGAAGATTATCATTAGGATTAGTAAAATTATTTAGGAGACTTTCTATCAAATTAATTAGGAGTTGCTAGTTTTTTCTTGCTGAGTTCAAGATTTATTTGAAAAAATTATTGTGTAGAGTGGTCCTGACCCATTTCCAATTAATTGGATATCAATGTGATGTCTGCACACTCCTACAGTTTTACCCGAAAAAATCTTTTTAGTTTACCAATTATGTTTAGGTTACTAAGGGAATAATTTGTCCAGTATAATAGTTTCATACGACTTTAAATTAAATTATTTTTCATAAATCATGTCAGTAATCTTGCTAAAAGAAAAACAAGCTAAATTAGGTTTTCATCCTAAGTTGATTGTCTTATTATTAAAAGTAATATTTTTTTAACATCCCACTTGCTAAGCACCATCAATCTCTCTTCCATTTTTCTCATCCTTTTGTTCTTTCACATTTATGATCATATTATAACTCACACTATACTATACAAGAAAATAAGAAAATGTTTCGTTAACAATAATTTTTAGTGATTAAAAAATTATAATTTGTCTTTAAATTAGTTTTTAAAATTTACTAAATGAAATTGATCACTAAATATTAGTTACTAAAGTTTTTACTACTGGAAGAATTGGTTTCTAAATTAGTCTCTAATGAATTAGTGACTAATTTATCGATCAATTATAACTTTTTATTCATAATAATAAACATTTTAATAATTAAAAAAAATTATTTTTTAAATTAGTATCTAAATTGTCCATTATAGTAACTTACAACTTTTGGTCACTAAAATTGATTATTAATAAAGTATTTTCTTATAGTGTCAAAGTTTCAAGTCTCACACGGCTAGAAAGAGATAAGAGTGTTGCAATCTCAAATCTGTTAAGATAGATTCCATTGTTAGAGTCTATTATCATACATCAATAGAAGCTTAATTTTTTTTTTTTATATAGTTTTGTTCTTAAACAACGCGGTTATAAATATATTATATCTTGAATTTTTAAATCTTCTACCAGTAAAAGAATTGTTATAATTTTAAATATGTTAAAATAATATCGTTAGAGTTAATCATTTTATATAATATAATGTATGATTTGTTTTAAAATTTAAAACTGCTTTTATGTATTTATTTTTAAAAGGTATTCCAAGAATTGAAAGACAAAAATGCATTTAAACTATCATTGATTTTAAAAACGTAGAAGTAAGAATAAAGAGTATTTGAACTCTTAAAAAAGAGTATGGTAAATTAGAAGATTATAGAATGGTAAGTTTAGTTGAAAAGAAGGGCTGCATTTTGTTGGATGATGTGAAATCTCTATCGACGGATCTGTGTGTGGATCCACACTTTTTATCTTTGTCACCATCCGATCTACCTTTTGTGCCACTTGATGACAAGTCCTCTCCCTCGAAGAAGCAAAGTCAAAAAACAAAATGAAGGAAGAGAAGATAACATACAGAAATCAGTCACACTCAAAACTCATGTCTCATTAAAATCATAAAACATGCTGATGAGACTTATGATCATCACCAACCCAGAAAACTGTACGGTCCTGGCCCTTCATTACTCATTTCTGTGGTGCATTTCAAGTCTCTTCATACTTCACAAACAATAAACTTTACCCACAGGATCTTCTTCATCACTCAATAATCTCCACCTTCACAACAATACACACCAAACAAACAAACATATACATATCAACACAAAATTTTAAAACATTTATAATAAAGCTTTTCTGGTTCTACAGTGGTGGATTCTACCGAATTATCTTTACCTGATTGCGACTGAACTTGTTACGTGCTAAATCATGTTGAAAATCTATACTAGATCAAATATAAAGTTAATTTATATAGTTGTTAAAAATTTAAGTATAAGTCTAAATTTTATATCGAGTAAAAATAAGAAAATTGAGCATCGTATAAAGATATGCAAATCTATTATTTTAATATTTTGATTGAAAGTGGTGGGATGAAGATTCGTGTGATGATCAACTAGCGTCCCTAAATATACTAACGTTTAGGACGCAAATGTCAACAATCATGTTCTTAAAGTTTTAGTTTCGAAAGTCGATATTGTGGAAGCTTTGATGTAAAAACTCTTGTTATTATGTCGGAAAGTTGGTTCTGATTGGATTTGCGGATGTTAATTTGTTGTTGAGTATGAACTTTTATCCTTTATTATGTCTGTTGGTGTATTTACTAGCATATTCTTTTCTTTTCCTTTTTTTTGTATAAGAGTTGGGTCACCCTATTGTTCTTATTTTCAATTCATATTTTTTATTGCTGATAAAAAAAATTGAACATTTCTTAATAGACAAAGGTAAGCATATTCCATTAAAATGAACAACTGTATAATTATTAAGAAAGTGCTGGTGACTTATAAAATGTGAAGGAACTCAAATATCTACATATTAATTTTGTAAAATTTGAATTAGACTTAAAATTTCTTTTAATAATAATATAATTGATTTTTAAGAGATTAATTAAGAAAATGATTATGTTAGGGTGAAAATGACAGTTTTGAAGATAACAGTATGGCAGGGTAAGGGCATTGATCTCATCTAGATCGAATGAGTGTGATTGGCCACCACCCTTTTGTAAGGTTAGTGTCCAATCGTACGTTCATGCACACTGCAGAGATATGAATATCCTTAATTGGCTTAATCTTTTAGGGTAATGTTTCTAATTTTTAGGATATTATTAATAATAAAGGACTGTCTGAAAGAGAAACTCGTACGCTTGTTTCAACAAATCTTGCTTTCAATCTAAACTTTCATGGATTATTAGCAAAAACACTTTTTTATACAACCTTTTCTTTTAGGAGTGTTGCTGCTTTGAATTAAGTTGCTTAATTTTGTTTTTAATCAAGTCAAGGTTACTGTTATTTTGTCATCTAACAAATTTTTACATATTTACATTTACTATTTTACCCTTTAATCTTTCTTTTTCTTTACAAATGTAAAAATTAATTTTTTTAATGATCAAAATATTTTTAAAATTGAGTTATCAGATGGTGCATCCGTTGTAAAACATAACAGTTTCCTATAGGTAATTATAAATAATTGAAAACAATTCTAGAGTGTCCAGATTAATTTCAGAAACTATTAGGAAGAATATAGTATAGTGGGTAATATACATAAATCTAATTTACATGAAAAATAGTACTAAATATATTTTTAGTTCTAATCCTTCATGATAAAGAATATCTATGTTAGTTGTATAATCTTTTACATTTTATAAAACTTAAAATCAACACTTTTTGTTCACATAACTACTACATCTGGTTGAAAATCTTATATTTACTAGAGATAAGGTAAATTTAAAATATATGTATATTTTTTATCGTACCTAATAGTTTTACATCATTTAAAGTTTAAAAGTTAAGGTTTTAAATGGTTTAAATATTTCTTTTTCCTTTTATTTTCTTAAACATCTTGTAAAGACAAAACTGAAATGGATAGACTCCAACGCAGACAATACTTCGTATGTATGTCGATTGACAGCAATTATATCATCGGACTTGGAATCGAAAATAAAACTTCGTTCTTCTTAAAAAATAGAGTTTATCCTAACCATATCAATTGACAGCAATTATATCATTGGACTTAGAATAAAAAATAAAACGTCGTTCTCCTTATAAAATAGAGTTTATCCTGACCAATTTTATTTAAAACTTAAAACTTCTTTACGATTTTGTATTTAAAAACCTATCTTAAATTATTCTTATGCTTCTTGATCTCTGAACAATATATTTATTCCACGTGGTTCCAAAAAAATATTCCTTAATAAGTGAATAAAAAGATACTTTTTATTATTATTTTCTTTCTGAGACTATTTAATTAAAAAGACTGGGGACAAAGAAAAACAGAGAAAGGTAATTTGGTTTTGAAATGATCTCTTGACATGAATGTAACACGATTTTCTGAATTCGCAATACAAGAAATTCGAAGAAAGATGATGAATGTTGTAAAAATTCAAAGCGCAAAAATCCAAAGAATGAATTGCATTAATTCCAGTGATGTGATTAAAACTTATCTTTTTCGTGTTAAATTGACACGTACCTTATTAATATAAAATTGGTAAGAAACATACTTTCCACTGTCCTTTATCTTATTATCTCATAAAACTCCAAAACTTCAACTCTCACAATTCACTTGTTATTTTCTCTTTGCTTCTCTGATTCTAACAATTTTGTATAACGAAAATAAAAAGCCAGCCAATTTGGTAACAGAACATCTTCCAAAAATAGAAAAGGGTAATATTTTGTGTTTATTTTATACTAATCCGTTATTAATTAGGTGTAAGGAAATGTATTATAATAAGCATAATAAGGGGAATTTCGTATAAATGAAGAATAAATATTTCATTATCTATTTCTGTCTTGATAAGTTCTTGTCGACAAATGTGCAGTATTGGAAAATGAAATTGAACTGAAATAGATATATTTTGACGTAGGATGTCAAATTTTTTAATTTTGGTATAATTTGAGAAAAAACATATTTTAATGACAAGTTGGTCATGTGATATATCTACCATGTTGTAATGAAATAATTTTGACTTAAAATTGAAGAAAGTTTCTGTATAGTATTGAGCTCACGCTATCTGAAAAATTCTCATACTTTTATAGAGATTTTTTTTTTTCTATAGAGTTTGAGATAATATAAATATAGTATGAGTTTAACTTACATAACAAATTGAAATTAAGAGTTTTTCAATATCCATCTTTTAAAATATAATGTAAGTCTTGATTTTTTATCATAAGTCTAGATTATTTTTATAGTTTCAAGTTTTCATGTTCATATTTGTATAGAATTTTAGGAATTTTGTTTTTGTTTTAGTTTTATCCTATGGATTTGGTTTCGTTCCCATATTTTATGTTATTTATTTATTGAGCAATGTAAAAGTATATAATAATACTAAAAGCTTTACAAAAATGTAATTCTTCTTTTTATTAAGACAAAAAATAAGTTTATTTAATACATTATTTTTAATATTTTGTTGAGGGGGTGAATGAAATGTTATATGATACAATTTTTCGTTAAAATGAATATCACGAATAAAGAATAATTATGATGTACCGAAATTTCTTAGTGATCATAATATAGCTTCAAAAATGAGATAATGAAATATAATTATCTATAAGCGAAAATAATTAAATAGTATTAGTTTTGTTTCTTTTATTAATGGTTATATCTAAATTTTAAGTTAGTTTAGCAAAACATTATACTTAAAAAAATATAAGTGTTCAGAAGTTATATTAACCCTATAAACATTTAAGCATAAATTTAAGTTAGAGTCTTATGCATGGAGAAATGTGATTGAGAAAGTAAATTACACTAAAAAGTGGTACCTAGTTCTCTAATAAATATTAGAGGACAAAGGCTAATAAATAAAGGTATGGAACTACACTATTATCATAAATGAGTGACGGTATATATAAAATATCATAATAATTTTTTTTTTATCTTTTTTGTTGTAAAGTTTCATAATAGACAATAGTATTTTATAATGTGTACAACCATATAAATGTTTTACATCAAATATCGCCTAAAAATACAAATTAAACTTCATAATTTTGTAGACCATTACTATTTATATATAAAAGAATTCATCAAATTAAACTATAAAATGAAGTAAATTTAAACAAAAAAAGTACTCTAATAGTTTAAATTAAAACACCAACAAAAAATAAATACAAGAGAAAAATTCATAAATTTAATACTTCGATATTTTGAATTAGACTATAAAGTGACATTTGAATAATCTCTTCCAGTGAATTAGTAGTAACCGATTAATAATGAGTTTTTAGATGGAAAGTTGAAGTTTGAAGAGAAGCAAAACTTCTCTCCTCACATATTCACATGGTAACACAAGGAGAGTGTCTTGTAGTGGGATTGTGTATTTCCATGACCAGATCTTATTCACAGACATGTGAAGAACTGGGGCTTGCTATGACCACCTTTTCCTTTAGGTCCAATGGGGTGCTATGCATGTGCCTTTTCCATTAACTATTTCCACTTTTTCCCCTCCTCCCTTCAAGATAAACTGTACAATTTTTTTTGTCAACACTTCATTTCATTCAGATAAAAAATAAAAAATTCAAACTTAAAAAAATAGGAAGAGAAGAAAAAAATACAAAAAAAAGTAAACATTGATTTGGATACGAATATATTTATGCTTTTACTCTCATCTTATTTTACCTTTAATTTTATTTTATCTTTTATTTAGTTTTAATTTTAATTTTAATCATATTTTATTTACTTTTTATTTTATATTATTTCATTTTATTCCTTTTTCAAAATAAAAAAAATGAAAAAGAGGAAGTTAGAGTCCACGGCAACTGGTCCTGCTATCCCTTTCCTCCATCATGCAAGAAAAATGTTCAAATTTTCATATTTTACCCCATCCATCTCTGCCTCTCAGCATAAAAACACATCCATAACAGTCTTAGCAGCAGAGGTAGCAGCAACGCTAATAGGTGGCTGGAAGGTAACCTGCCTCATGCTTTTGATCATTGACAAAAGTGAATGCAAGAGGAAACTGGTATGATAATAACAGCATAGCCATTTGAAAAGAAAAAGGAAAAAACTTCATAACCATCTGAAAGGAAAAAACGGACAGCAAAAAGAATCCATCGGGGACAAAGACTTGAGACCGCCAGCACAAAGCTCCGAGAGGTAAGCACCGATACTTGAGTGAGCATGATGTGTGATATGTTTCATATCTAATCCTTGAATGCCATGAACGAACATGATAATATTGTGTTTGCTGCATTTTATCTGTTGGACCCGTGATTCAAATGTATCACACGCTCTGATTTCGCTAGTTTCCATTCCTTCCCTCATCTTCTAATCTCAAGATCATCTCCCCTGCAAAGATAGAAACCTCCACAATCAACACCATTCATCATCTTCGTTCCATGACAGAACCAGAGACTAAAACTCTCCACAATCAACACCATTCATCATCTTCATTCCATAACAGAACCGACACACACTTCAAAGCACGATGTTCTTCCTTCATGTTTAATTGTTGTTTCATCCCTATCTCCACCATTCTCTCCATTCATTCAGAACCTTCATTGTACTCACATTCCCGCAGGGGAAACATCCACGCAAAAAACCCACACACTCTTCGTATTCTATACACCTCCGAGGCACTCACGGGATTACTTGTCCTCGTCTCACCACAACGTTTTCCAGCCCAACACATAAAATTCATCCATCACCATCAGATTCATGCGCCCACACTTGTCTCCAATTCACCCGAATTTGCATACACCGCAAACAAAACAATACAACACTCCAAACCCACCCTTCTACCTACACCATCATTCATCATCCTCGAGCCGCTGTTCCAACAGTTATACAACATTCACGCATACACCGGAATACAAAAATCATCATCACTGTCACGCACTCTCCCATCATCAGTTAACCTTTTTTTTCTCATCTTTATCATTCACCTGCGTAAAATCAAAGAACAGATACCAAACAGTACCAAACTCTCACGTTTCATCTTCCCCAATCACATACATCCAATCAGAAACGGAGAAACCAGGAGAAGAAAGAAAATCGCCGGCCGCATCGCCGGCGGCCAGTCGGAGCTTCGAACGATGGAGCGTGGTGGCGTGACGGTTGCGGACCCAGTCGCGGTGGCTGGTGCGTGGTGGCGAGTCGCAGGGGCTCTTTGAAGGAGAAATCGAAAGAAGAGGAAGGAGAAGACACGTGGACGCCGGCGACGATCGGCATCACCGGAGGTGGCTTTGGCTGCGCCAGCGGCATTCGCGAGCGAGGTAAGCGTCTCGCGGAAGAAAAGATCGAAGATGAGTTTAATCCGGCGGTGACTGGAGCCAACGGCGACGGCTCCGGTATGGATCGGAGGTGATGGCGGCAACGTTGGTTGGCTGTCAGAGGTGCTTCGAAAGATGCAGTGGCTGGTTCTGTGAACACATGGTTGTGCGTTGGGGAAGAAGAACTCTTGGGGTTTGGAGAGGGAACCCTAATGTTTAAAGAGTTGGGCTCAGCCCACTTTGCCACTTCTACTCATTGCACCTCCATCTTTATTCTATGCACCCCACGTCTTGTTTGTTACTGAGTGATGATTTATTTTGTGCACCCCAATCTTCGTTAACCTCGCACCCCCTCTTGTTTTTGTTTGTACTGTGAATATATTTCTGTGTTACTTACCACACCTCCACATTTATCACACACACCACTATTTTTACGGACTGCACGGCCCATTTGTGTTTTACTTATTTTGGTCTTGTTTTTCTGAATTTACTCGTTGCACTCCCATCTCTACTAAATACTACTCATTTGTTTCATGCACCTCATATATTTCTCATGTCTCCTCATATTTTTGTTTTTTCACTTTTACTTTTTTTAATTAAATTTTGCCTTTTTAATTTTCTTTCTAAAAAGAAAAGAAAAAACAAAAATATTTGAAAATTACAAAAATTAGAATAAATTTAACAATGAAAAATGTCAAAAAATATTAAAAACTTCAAAAATATAAAATGTCAACATTTTCAAACAAACCGTTTTTCTAAGAACTACGCGATCCTTGATTCTCCATTGCGAGATACGTAGGAGCAAGGTCAGTTTCACTTCCCAAAAGTTAAATCATTTTTTAAATAGTTTTCTAGATATCTTTTAAATAACTATGTAACCCTGATTTCTCATTTTGAATGAGAATACATAGGACCAAGGTAAATCTTTGTTGGGCTCAAAAAAACAAAAAATATTTTTGCTTCTTTCTAGTATTATTGTCTTATTATTTTTTGGGAAAGATCAACATTATGAAAACCACATCAACTTTGCATGTTTAATTAAAGGTACCAGCCTCAAGCAAGCGTTGTAGGTGCTAACACCTTCTCTACGCGTAATCGACTCCCGAACCCAAAAATTTGATTTTTCGCATACTTGTTTTATGTTTATGGTTTTCCATAATTTTCCAGAAACAACTATGGTGGCGACTCCAAATCTCTTTTTTAAATTCGTTTCTTTTTTGGTTCGTCATCCCGCCGCAATTTCAGTTGCGACACTTTTCTATTCCATTATTTTTAACTCTATCACATTGTTTATTGTTCATTGATTAACTTTTGCAAATACTCTTTTTAATACATTTTTGTACTATAGTTTAACCATATGCTTAAGAAACCTGAGATGAGATTATTTATCAATCATTTGTTACACATTTGAATTTAAATTCCTTAAAGTTCCTTGTATCCTCAATTAACTATAATCAATTATAAACCTCACAAAACAAACATTTATGGCTTAAAATCTCGAAGGCCTAAAATCCTTTGTAAAAGCCATCCCCACTCTTTTTTTATGTAAGTTTATAATTCAAATTTGATGTTAAGGCATTTATCCTCTGTAAAAAAATATACTGTCAATAAAAGTTGTTTTTTTTTTCATGATTATTTTGAAAGTTAACCATGTTATTAGTGCATATGATATAATTTATAACAAAATTACGTGATAGTTTAGTCCAAAAAGTGCATATGCTACTTAATTTTTCATATTAATGTGTTATGGTTATTGTTGGAATAGAAGATCCTACAAACATGTAGAGTGTGAGTTTTTTTTTTTTTTGTCTTTATGGTTAATTCTTATTCTGATATGAAATGGAAGCACAAGGTGAAGGGCTAATAAATATGTGTGTTTATGTGCAGTCTTGTGGTGACGTCAACTGAAGAGGTTGTACCTTCTTTTTGAAGTCTCTTTTGGGTTCAGAGTGGGAGCAGTAATGGGGGTTTTGATGGCAATTGTAGGTGTAGTGGTGGTGCTCTGTTTTTGCTCTGCACTCTTGAGATGGAATGAAGTAAGGTACAGGAAAAAAGGTTTGCCTCCTGGCACAATGGGTTGGCCAGTTTTTGGAGAGACAACAGAGTTTCTCAAGCAGGGTCCAAACTTCATGAAAAACCAAAGAGCAAGGTAACTAACAACTATAGTAACTAATTGCATCGTCGTCATCATCACATGCTTTTTTTTTCCTCATATTGTTGTATGAGTATGTGTGCATCATGTTCACTTGCATAAGTGGGAAATAAGGGTTGCTTTTGCAACACATTTTACAGCCTTTGCTACTTCTATTGTTAGTTTCATATTGTTTCAAAGTTCCATGTTTCAAAGTTAAACTCTTGATGTGTTTAACTTGTTGGGTAGGTACTCGACCTAGCACATTGATTCAAGGGTTTTTGAGCATAAAACCAATGAAAACTTGTGTTTGGGGTGGAAAAAAAGAGGGAATTGGATATGGAAGATCAAAGGGAATAAACTAAGCTAGCTAATAGAGTTTGGTTTAATGGTACTTTTGGTGTCCCTAAAGAATAATTTATGGCTTGCACACGTCATCATGATGGTGGCTAATTGACATCTTTTCTTGTTTTTTCTTTTTTACTTAATGGTGGTTTCTTAAATTATTTAATGCTGGTTAGAGGTAAGATTGTTCATGCATGTACTTTTAACTCATTAGTAATGATTGTTAACTTTTATTTAACCTTTTGTGAAAATTGCAGGTATGGCAGTTTTTTCAAATCTCACATACTTGGTTGTCCTACCATTGTGTCCATGGATGCAGAGCTTAATAGATACATCCTAATGAATGAGGCAAAAGGTCTTGTTCCTGGATACCCTCAATCCATGTTAGATATCTTAGGCAAATGTAACATTGCAGCTGTTCATGGCTCCACCCACAAGTACATGAGAGGAGCACTGCTTTCCATCATTAGCCCCACCTCGATCAGAGATCAGCTTTTACCAAAAATTGATGAGTTCATCAGAGCCCACCTTAGCAACTGGGATAACAAAGTCATCAACATTCAGGAGAAAACCAAGGAGGTTTGTGTTGCTAATTCATCAATCAAATTCATCAACTAAAAACAAAAACTAAACTAAACTCCCTCAACTTTCTTTCAAACTCTCAAACATTTGATGATGCAGATGGCCTTCCTCTCATCTCTGAAGCAGATTGCTGGCACAGAAACTGTCTCATTATCTGACTCATTCATGACAGAGTTCTTCAAGCTTGTCCTTGGAACCATTTCTCTCCCTATTAACATTCCTGGGACAAATTACCATCGTGGATTCCAGGTCTCGGTCTCATCATTCATCTTTTTTTCACATCTTAGTTTGCATGATTTATTTCACATCTTAGTTTTCTCTTCATCACAACAAGACTTTGTTTGATTCAATTCTTCTTGCAGGCAAGGAAGACTATGGTCAACGTTCTAAATAAGCTACTAGAGGAAAGAAGAGCATCCAATGAAACCTACCATGACATGCTTGGTTGCTTGATGGCAAGAGAGGAAAACAGATACAAACTAAGTGATGAAGAAATCATTGATCTGGTGATAACGTTGATATATTCTGGCTATGAAACTGTTTCAACAACATCAATGATGGCAGTGAAGTACCTCCATGACCATCCCAAAGCTCTTGAAGAACTGAGAGTAAGTACAAAACACTATTAGTCTTTAGGTTTCATAAAGGAAAAAATTGTTTCACACTATTTGTCAATCATTTAACAACTCACATAAGGGTAAAATATCATAGTAAAATTGTAAACTTTTGTATTTGTAGAGAAAAAAGGAAAGTGAAAAGCCATGTCAAATATGTGTAAAAAATTTGAGTGTCAACATAAAACACTTTAATTTCTTATGTTTATGTGTTAACTATGTTGGTGTGGAATATTTGTTGTAGAAAGAGCATTTGGCCATAAGAGAGAGGAAAAAGCATGATGAGCCAATTGACTGGAATGACCTCAAGTCAATGAGTTTTACTCGTGCGGTAAGAATTGTGTGCCATTTCTGTCACATTATGTGGTTGTTTTCCTAAGTAACCACAGTTAGTATCTGATAGTGTTTTGAACCACACGTCAGAAAAAAAAAAGTGGTAGCTTTTCAAATGATTGCCAAGAAAATTTTATCAAGCTTTTGTACATTTTGCAGGTGATTTTTGAGACCTCTAGACTAGCCACAATAGTTAATGGGGTCCTAAGGAAAACCACTCAAGACATGGAACTAAACGGTGAGTTTCTTTAGGTGTTATAGCCTTTTGTTGTGTTTTGGGTTCAACAAACTGTTTTTTGACTTTAAGAGCTTCTTTTTTTGGTCACAACATCAATGATTCATAATAAATATAAAATACGTAAAGTTGTAACTTCCAAAGAGAAATTTATCCGAGATAAGTAATAATACACACACACACTTGGCAAATTGGCCATCAATTCAACAACCATACAGACAATTCCACTACAAAACAAGTTTTCCAAATAAGGATGTACTTTTCCTCCAAACTTTCTTCTACCTTTTAGCACTAAATTAAATGTGTTAGAAAAAGTAAAGGATAAGAAAAGTAAGAATGAATGAAAGGGTAGGGTGTCCTTAATGAGTTTTGCACCAACACACAAGTATTTCACTATTCACCATAAATGACAGTAACACCTTCTTGTTGTAGTTAACAATGTCACTAATCCACATTGTTGTTTTCAGGCTATTTGATTCCCAAAGGATGGAGAATATATGTGTACACAAGAGAGATCAACTATGACCCTTTTCTATATCCCGATCCTCTCACTTTCAACCCATGGAGATGGCTGGTTAGTCTAACAAAACAACCTTTTTCCTTTACTTTTTCTTATGTCACAAGTTTTTCTTGGTCTACTATATCAAATATTGTTACTGTCCTATAAGTTTTTCACATAAAAATAAAAATTAGTATATATGCTCATCACCGTCTTGATGATAATAACATTCAATTGCCAAATGCAGGATAAGAGTCTAGAATCAAAAAACTACTTCTTGATATTTGGAGGAGGCACTAGACTTTGTCCAGGAAAAGAGTTGGGAATAACAGAAATTTCCACTTTTTTACACTACTTTGTAACCAGATACAGGTGATTGATTTACCTATTCAGTTATATACTTTTAGTGTAAAAAAATTACATTTTGAATCAACCAAAAGTCATGATGGTCCACTAAGATCAATTTACATTATTCATCAATCATGATAGTTACAAAATAACAGTATCAAAATCTTGCAATGCATATTGTGACTGTATTCAACATAACATTATAAAGTTTCGTAATAGTACTTTATTCAATCAAACATTTGGTGGGCACAAGGAATTAGTAAAAATTTGAAAAGAAGTATTGTTTACTCTAATTGATTTTAACTGATTTGGATTCTCTAAATGCCTTACATACATCTAGACAAAATATTATTATTTATCATTGAGCATTGATTTGTTTAGTTTGAAATTTTAAACTAGTTTTAAGCTAATTTTCTGACATGATGTTGAATATCTAATGTTGATTGCAGGTGGGAAGAAGTGGGAGGGGATAAACTAATGAAATTTCCTAGAGTTCAAGCACCTAATGGACTGCATATAAGGGTGACATCTTACTAAATAGGCAGTGACTGTATTGTACAGTAATGAGATGAGAGGTAGTTGCAGATGTAGGGTATGTGGATGGAAATGATCTAACAAATAATACAAAATGCAAGAAAATTAAATTTTCTTCTTCATATATCTCATTCTTTGTTTTCCAAATTTTCTTTATTAGAAAAGTTTTTATCTTTTTGGGTGATTCCACTTATCCTCTATTTTCCATTATCAAAAAATAGACAGGTCTAATTGTCTTGGTTTAACATGGACTAATTCATTATTGGGTCATGAGTCAAGTAGACATCTCATTGGACTACGAATTTTATTAGCCCATTTTTGACATCGGCTAAATTCAAACCTACACTTCAACCTCATTCAATAAATAAATTTGTTAAAAAGAATTAATTATATTTTGTTAAAATTTGAATTAACTATAGTTTTGGCTTTTTGAGTTTTTTAAATATTTTAGTTATTCACATTAAAAGTACGTTTTTAGTTCTTAATGAGGAACTGTAGTATTGTTTTCGTAACTCATTTAGTTTTAAATAGTATATTTGAGAGACTAAAATTGTATTCTACAAGAATTAAAAATGCAATTATGACTTTGTTAAAATAATAAATTATTTAAAAAAAATTAAGACTACCGACAAGTCCAACCCATTATGAACCATGGTTGCAATTCAATGTAATCTAAGTTATGTCCTTTTACGTACAAAAGAATAATGTAACGTAAAACTAGTGAATAATTGATTTCTACGCGCTCATTTTAATTATATTTAACCATTCAAAATTGATCTTACTAAAATGTTAAGGGTCTTTCTTCCTGCACCTCCAACATTTTTCTACACCTCCAAAATTTCTTTAAATTTTCAAAAAATTCTTTGACCATTTAAGAAAACCCTGGACACCACATCCCTAAAATTACTTTTAGATGTCGACTTTCGAAAGTCAAAATATATAACTTCCGGAAGTCAAAATATGTTATCAGAAGTCAACTTTCAAAAGTCAAAATGTATCACCGAAAGTCAACTTCCAGAAGTCAAAATGTTCATCGGAAGTCGACTTTCGGATGTCAATATATCACCGGAAGTCAAAAATTATCACTGGAAGTCGACTTTTGAAAGTCAAAAATTATCACCGGAAGTCAACTTCCAGAAGTCAAAAAACGTTACCGGAAGTCGATTTCCGAAAATCAAAAAATTAATTCTATTTTTAATATTTTTAATTCTTTTTAAAATTTATGTTTTCTAACTTTTAATTGTTTTTTAGTTTTTTAGTTTATTATTTTATTTATTTTTTATATTTTCATATTTCTTAATATATATTTTAAAAATAAAAAATATTAATATCTATATATATAATTTTATTTTTATTTAATATATTGAAAAATAAATACAAATATAAAAATAAGTAAAATTTAAATAATATTAAATTTAAATAAAAAAAATTAAAAAAAAAATATTCTGCTTCATTAAATTTTATTTAATATTTAAATTGATTTTAAAATAATAAAAATTTAAATTAAAAAAAAATATATATATATATATATATATATATCTATATATATTTTTGATTTTTTTTAAATTTAAAATTTCATTACACACACACACACACACATATATATATATATATATATATATATATATATATATATATATATATATATATATATATAATTATATATATTT
>Ga0214544_1008142_pt1 | contig 17770 bp, 11 predicted proteins | sample CNSS3metaG_FD_160074 | JGI IMG/M metagenome (GOLD analysis project Ga0214544, IMG submission 160074) | Root nodule microbial communities from cowpea collected in UCLA plant growth center, Los Angeles, California, USA - CNSS3 | ecosystem: Host-associated > Plants > Roots > Nodule | place: USA... | reverse complement strand
AAAGATAATAAAAAAAGAAGTATCTTAATAAATATTTTTAATTTTTATTATATTTGATTTTATGTTTTATCATTTATTATTATTAAATGTTATACTTTATAAAAAATTAAAAAAATACCTAATTTAAAAATCATATTTTTTTAATATAAACTACATATAATTTAAATTTTTTAAAAAACATTAAAATTTTCTAAATTACATATAATATAAAAAAATTAAAAAAATTTGGGAGGGGGGGCCATGGCCCCCTCCCTGCTCCTTAAAACATCCGCCACTACGGGTCATAACTCAAGAGTTCCTTGTGTTCATCCGTCATCCCGAGCCACAACTCAAGAGATGTCATTCCGAGCCACAACTTAAGGAATGCCACATGCTTAACCCCTATCCCGAGCCACAACTCAAGGGATACGTTCTAAGCCACAACTCAAGGAACATCAGCAAGTCGACCTTCGAGATATCACCAAAGCGTTGTAGACCACGCATATCCACAACAACCAAAACACAACTTCTACCTCTACACTATCACCTGGCATTGCTCTTAAGTCACCAGGCGAAACGCGCTTCCAAATCGCCTGGCCTGGGGACATGTGCCGCCAGGCACTAAACAGCTTTGTTACCACTGTTTATGCATGTATCGCTTGGTGGAACAACCCTCACCGCCAGACGCCACATGTCCTTGTTGCCCTCTGGACTTACGGCTATCGCCTAACGGTCCAATACCGCCACTAGGCGCTTCCCTAGTACTTGCGCAATACAAGTTTTGCTTCAGGTCCAGGAACAATTAATCACACACCACTCTCACCTTGCCACTTTATCTAGAGTACCATAAACCTAGTTAATTATTGTCCCCAATGATTCCAGTTGTCATAACTCCTCTCATGTACATTCATTCCCTAATTGTGGTCACATAGGCAACCCTAGGTATTCACACTTATCACTTCGTTATTTATTGATGCATCTGCACTTGACACTCAAGTTCCTAATTGTATGATGCCTTCCAGTCTAGTGGAACTCTAAATTGATGACATCCCTACGACAATGTTGTGATTATCACGATTCTTCCAAATCCCAATTAACCCCAAGTTAATTCATACTACTAATTCATAAATAAACCATCCTAGGCCTATGTCCAATGACCCATAATTTGTTTCATAAATAATTCTACTTCCTTAGAGACCCAAACTCACGATAGTACAACCCCTCCACTCTTCCACTTAATGCTTCTCAATCATATGCTTATGGTTAATAATATTATTTTAGACTCCCAATCATAGAATTTTATTACCTCTGTCTGCACATTTTGATTCAAAAAACTTGAGATTCCCAAATATTCCAACCCTAACATTCATGTACACAAAATTTCATCCAATTGAATCTCTTTACAACATAATTTCAACAACTAGTCCTTCTAATCAATCCATTTTCATGTAAGGATCCATTTTCCCCAACCAAACTAGCCCAAAACACGTAAAACCCCAAATTCAAGCCAATTTTAACTCGCGTCGTCTGGCGGGTGTTCATCACCGCCGGGCAATTCATACAAAAACTCAAGAACTGGGTTGAAACACGTGCGTTGCCTGGCGGCCCGTTCATGCTGCCAGGCAGTTCGTCTCTGAAACCTAGAATTTACATAGATAAGGTATGTATCGCTTGACGATTTTGAAGGCCTGTCAAGCAGCTTTGAAGGCCTGCTAGACAATTTCTGGAAAAAAATCCAGAAACATGAAATTTCATATATTAAGTGACACTAAAACATTCAAGTATACATACAATGATACACAAGAGCAATACAATCAAATAAACGCAGGGTCCAACTCTTCTAACCTAGATTCCTTCCTTGCTTTAAAATTGATGAGTATAGAGTTCTTCCTTAATCAACAATGACAACCCATTTTTCTCCTTTCACAAACCACACTCACTCGCTCTCTGAACGCATAGGGTTTCTCTGCCCTTCCACATTCATGCCAAAAAGAATTTTGACAAAAAGAAAGTTTAATTTGAATCTACCAAGGTTCAAACCCATCACCATGCCAATGTCAAATCAATGCACAATCATTCAGCCAAATTCATATTTCGTGATAATTTCTATAATTCCAGGATTATATTATCACTCATCATGATCAAGCATATTATTAAAATAATAATCAATTAAATAACATACATAAGACTTGAACCCAAGTCCTCTCACATAATCAAGTACTCTCAACCATTTGAGTTGTGTAAGACCCGTGGAATTTAATTAATTAAATAAATAGTTCATTAATAAATGCGGGTAGTGGGAGTGACATTCATTATTAAATTCTAACTTGTATGACGTGGAAAAGTACTAGCTCAAGTGGTTGAGAGTATTTTATTGTGTGAGAGGACTTGGGTTCAAGTCTTATATATGCCAATTGTATGTTATTTATTCGTTATTATTTTAAATATATGATTATCATGTTGTGGGATAATATAATCATTGAATTCTATTAGTCATCATGAAATATGTATTGGTTGAATGGTTGAGCATTAATTTGGCATTGGCATGATTGTGGGTTTAAACCTTGGAAAACCCAAATTAAACTTTATTTTTGCTAAACTTAGTTTTGGCTTGAATATGAAAGGGTAGAGAAAACCCTAGTCGAATGGGCAGCCAAGGGAGGCTGGAAAAGCAGCCCATAAGTGACCATGAATGGTAATTACATTCCCTTTAATGTTAATTTCGTTTTTAGGGTAATTAAGAGTAATTAACACACAATTGAGTGATTTTTAAGAGAGAAGGAGAAAGTTTAGTGTTTGATTTCGTTCTTCACATTTGAGAGAGTAAGTTCAGAGTGAGTTGGTGTTGTGAGAGGGAGAATAGGAGCTAATTGGAGGGAGAACTAAGAAGAATTTTGTTGAGCAAAGAAGAACCTTGGAATTCTCAAGCTTTTAGCAAGGAAATTAGGTTAGGGGAGCTGAACTCGTTTCCTTACACGTATAATTTATTTTGTATGAAAAGCATGTTAATTGGATGTATAAATACTGTTGCATTTTATGAATTTCGGGTTTCTGGAAGTTTTCCAGAAACTGCCTGGTAGGTGATGAATTTCCGCTAGGCGACTCATCAACGTTATGCTAATTCTGGGTTCCAGAGACGGAACCGCCTGGCGGCACTAATTGGCTCGCCAGGCGACGCTTGTGTCCAACCCAATTTTAGGTTCTCCCTGATGAAGGGCCAGGCGGTAGTGATTGAAATGCCAGGCGACGCGAGCATCTTGGCTCGATTTTGGGTATTTTAGTGTTCTGGGAGGATTTTGATCAGAAGAAAATAATGTTCTAATGGTTGTGAATAATTCGACATCATACATTTCTTAAATTCGTGGAGATTGGGGTTTAATTGAGTTGAACGTGGTATGAATGTGAGTTTTAGGGTTGATGATTGGAGTTTTGATGAATTGGATATAATTGTTGTGTTTACACTAGAATTGTGTTAGATGTAATTAAATTTGATTATTGGTAAGCCTATTATTATGTTCACGAGATGAATGACGAAAATAGGCATAGAAACGCATTGAAGAACTGTTTAGGAGGGGTTGTGCAGGGTTGGAAATTTTGGATTTTTTCCAGAATAGAATGCACCGCCTGGCGGCAAGGATTGAGCCACCCGGCGCCATCGTAGAATGAGTGACCTGTGTTATGGTTTGGTGCATTGGTAATCTAGGGACAATTGGGAGTAATGGAAAAGGAAATATATACAAGGGAAGATATCTATGGATATGTTATTAGGATGTTAAGTAATAAAAAGAAGAGAGAAAGGGAGGGAGATGAATTATTAAGTGGTGGTAAAGGAATTGAGTAATGTTAATACAACAGTGTTTACAATTTACACCGGGACAACTGAGTTGAGGTATAAGGCAAGTTTTGAATGAAAATGTTTCCATTGAATTGGTTAATGGGTATCTAGTAAATGATATAAGCTTGAGTGTGATGAATCATTTATGATAGTTGGTTGGAAATTGCAGTCTTATAGAAGAAAAGTTTGGGATGCATGTAATAGGATTGATTGGGGCATGTTGGAATTACTGTCACATGATCTGAGGCTAGTTTAGCATGGGAGCTAATGGATTGGTAAACTTAAGATTAAGTGCAGTAAAGTGTTTTAATAATAATATGATATGAAGCGAGTACTTTTGACATAATAATTAGAATGGACGCAAAGCATAGTGGGCACTATTATGGAGTTAGGATATGACCAATGGACTTGGTGGAGTGACTAACTGAGTAAGGATGTGAATAGATGGTGCCTGAATACGGACCAAATACCAGTACAGTGCAGGTACTGATACAACACCTGGTGGTAGGGTTAGACCGCCAGGCGATAATGACCAATTCAGAGAGGACTGGAATGAGTGGCGCCTGACGGTAAAAGGTGTTCCGCCAGGCGACACCTGCACGAACAGAGGCATCAGAGGTGTGAGGCGCCTGGCGGTACGCGTCCCCCGCCAGACGGTCTGGAGGCTTGATGCGCCTGGCGCCTAGAATGCTGCGTCAGGCGATACCGTGATGCAATTAAGGGTTGCTTGTTTTGGAGTGTGTGATCTACAAAGCTTAGTGGTGCTTTCAACATGGGTTTGCTAGTGTTTCTTGAGTTGAGCTTAGAACGTATCACTTGAGTTGAGCTCGAGATAAGGGTTAAACACGTGACATTCCTCGAGTTGAGCTCGGAATGGCATCCCTCGAGTTGAGCTCGGGATGGCAGATGAACACGAGAAACCCTTGAGTTGAGATCGGGTTGGCGAGTGTTGTCGGTATGAGTGTGCTGGTTGTGGCCAGTACGGATGGGTTCAACTAGATTTCCCTCCTCAATAATTAGTTGACGAATTTGGTAGTCTTAGGACGTTACGACCTATGTTCATATTTGGGAACTCCACCTGGCGTTACGGTGTATGATCCGTAGCATGGTTTTCCACACGTGCTCTATTGGTTGTGATCGATAGGTATGGCAGCAAGACACCTTGATGGACTCACTAGAAGATGTAGAACACAAATAACATGGTTGTGGCCATGTGAGAGGGAATCAAAGGAGGGAATCCCTATGTGTGATTGTATGATATATATATATATATATATATATATATATATATATATATATATAAGTGTTTTATATATGTATATTTATATGTTGATTTTGTTAAGCTCACCCTATCTGCTTGTGTTTGACGATGATTTGTGCACGGTATACGTGAGCAGATGATGTTGTTGTAGGTGGATCAAAGGAGACTTAGCAACGGAGCGGGGAATAACTTAGGATATTTTATCATGGACTTATGATTATGAATTTTTAAATCAGTTGTAAAACTTTGATGTTACTAGACCTTAATTTTGTATAATGGATGAACACTCATTTTGGATTTTCAGTTATGGATATAGTTAAATAAAGTTTTAAATTTCTCACGTTTTTAGGAAATGGATTTAATATTAATGAGATTTAATTTGTTATTTTTGTTTTATTATTTAAATCCATAGACGGGATGTTACAAGTTGTGCATGACATTAATGATAACCATTGATGTTTTCTCAAAATGTTGATTAAGGATTATATTGAGATTATGTTGTTATCTTATGAAAACATATGTATATGGTTGCTCTCATGTTTGTATGTTGATAATGTCATTGTTTTTACTACGATTAATGATTGTGGCAGAGTGTATGACTACTTTTGGAAACCAAAAATTGAACCGTGTGAGATTTCGTGCTTCAAAGTTTATAATTACTGAGTGATACCACTTTTGACTTACAATTAAATTTTCTTGAGTTTCATTGCTAAGTGTTCTTCATTTGCATGTCTACATAAGAAGAAGACAATTTTCTTTTCTTCTTTGCACCATAGTTTGACTGAAAAAGCTAACCTTGTTTTTCAATAATAAAATCTTTGTGCAACCCTTTTGAGCATTAAAAAAATATTTCCTTCATCTTTGAACCTTTAAGCCTTATCGAAAACAATTGACCGCCTCACCTTAAGTTGAGAGAGCAAACATTTCATGGGCATTAGTGCGATTCAAATTTGGGGAAGTTATCAAAAGAACATAGCAAAGGGAAGCATGAGGTGAGTTGGTTGTGGTTCATGTGGTGAAGTCTTGTAAATATTTCATATATATAAGAGAAAAAGAAAAAAAATGAAATAATGTGGTTGCAAGATGGTGTTTGATTTTAGTATGGTTTTCAAATAAAAGAGAGTAGAATGTTAAGATTGTTATTTGATGTAATTTCTCTCTTTGCTCACTCTTGCTACCTTGAAAAATCGAGTCCCTTCCTAGCCTAGTCATAATCCAACCAATAAAGTCCTCATGGTGTTTACATGTTGGTGAAAATTCTTGGCTCACTTGAAACAAAAAGAAAAGTCAAACTGTTTGGAATTAGTAGTAAAAGAGAGGATAACACACACCCTCATACACTAGTGTGCTTAAGTTAAGCACATATTCTAGTGAGGATTAGTACCTTTGGTTGATTAATGAAAACATTTTTTCCATGGTTGTTAGTCCCTTATAAAGTATATACATGCATTCTTGTGATATTAGCATTGTGAGTACCATAGCTAAGGGTTTGCACGATAAGACTTACTCTATTTAGAATGGTTTAAAAGAAGAGCATGTCTAAATGATATCTAAAATGATTGTGTGAACTTGTTTCTTAGTAGTTTGACTACTACTGATTAAATGTCTCTTTGAGACCAAGTTATCTTTTACCTGAGGACAAGCAAGATTTTAAGTTTGGGGGATTTGATAATGTTAATTTTTACTTTTTATGTTAGTCATTTTCCATTAATAAGATAAAATTTTCTTTAACTTTTATCTTTTCTAGTACTCAACTTTATATTGTTTTTTAGATTTCTTATGTTTTAGTTATTTTAAGCAAGTTATACATCTAACCCTCATTTATATGTGTGTAATAAATGAATACAAAGAAATTTGGTGCATAAAAACAAGCTGGAATCCGAGGAAGTATGAATCGACGACTAACTAATGAATTGAAAGAAAAATACCCACTATGGACACCATAGGACCCACGCCTAGTGCCACTGAAACAGAGAGCACACCCAACTTTAGGGGTGCATGGCATTGGGCGGCACATACTTATGAACAAGTGGCACTGTGCGGCACATGGCTTACGTTGGGTGCCACTTTGATAAAGGCATCCCCTCTTGATTTGATCGATTGAGCCCAATGATTGAAGGAGTGTGCAAGGTGGTGGCAACGGTGATGTGTCAAAATTAGGGTATTTATTCATGTTTCTGTGAGGGTTTGAGGACTTTTCTAACCTTGGGTGGCTAGGGACTACAAAATGGAGGTTTTCCAAAGGAGATTTGCAAATGGGAAGCATGATTTTAGAGCTTGAAGGAGGTGTTTAGGCACCTTGGAAGAAGGTTTTCATCTCCTTTGGGTTCTCTTTTCTTCCCTTGTTCTTCTATTTTGTAAGTTCTTCTTAATGGAGAACTAAACCTAATTGTTGAAATTTGATGTAGTTAGCTGACCTCATGTATTTGTGTTGTTAATGCATACACTTTTCCATTTAATTGTCAGTATTCTTGCTTCAATGCTTAATGCTTGTTATGGCTTGATAACTCATGGATTGATTATTGGTTCATAGGGTACTAGGAAACATCTTATGTAATTTAGAATTTGAACAAATTACCTAATGAAGCTTGTATCAAGGGATATAACATGATTCATTAGTAATCTTAGACTCTTGGTCTTAAGGCATGTTTGTCTGTTAAGGATTCAAGGGATTGAAACTTAATAAGAAAACATAGGCTTAAAAATTCTAGGGGATTAGGATTTGATTAAATTTGTGAGTTGATTTTAACATGAAATTGGAATTGAGTTGATTGAATAAGCATGGGATTGAAGTTCTTGAAATCTAATCTTGGCAATGTATATATCTATCATTTTTATCATATCTATCATAAAGATCTTCCTGAAGCCCAACAATGTGAAGCAAATCACCTTAAGAAAAATGCTCTCAAAGGTCTTCTAGATAACAATAGCTTGATCAAAGGTGATGCTCTAAGCAATGGAGGGAGACAAAGAGTGAATGAGCCTGGATATGATCAGTGTGTTGCAACATTCCCAAGAAGGATACAAAAAATTAGAAGGAGAAGGAATGGTATAAAACCCAACAGAAAACACATCTTGCTTTTAAAAATCAAAGCCATTCAAAAGAAACGAGACAATGAATTGTAATTACTTCTAGTAAAGACAGGCATGACATAAATAAATAAGGCTAGGTCCTTCATTGAGATGAATATAAAAAGGATTGGATGGATTGAGGCTAGGATCTGGAGAAATAATTTGTGGACGAGTGGTATTGGGATATGTGTTTGCCATGATGAAAAACAAAAGGGACAGAGCTTCGAAAGGAGCTTTGATACCACAAAAGGGAGTATACTTATAGAGAGAAAAGCAAAGAAGAAACATTGTATTTGTGGTGTGTCATTACTGCATTAATAAAAGTGATTGATATATATATATATATATATATATACACATGTAAAAGGATGACCTAATGAGATAAGGATAAAGAGAAAGCACTATAAATTTGTCCTATATACAACTCACTACATGTTGGTCCAACATTTTGATATGCCTTTTTATTTTACATGTTTGACTTGGCCGATTTGTACTAATTTTGAGTTTTTTCCTCCATTAAGCGTACAGAATTGAGTTAGGAGTAACTTAATGAAAGAATGCTTGAATGAGATCAACTAAAAATGGTTGGGAGTTGAAAAAAATACTTGATTATACTTGATAATGTTTATCTACCTAATAAAACTCGACTGATTATGCAAGAACTAAACATGGTCTATATCTCTTTGCTTAGACTAGAACTAATTATTTAAGTAAAGAAGTTAGAATAGTTAAATCTGAGCTTGCAAAAATATTTGAAATATTATCTTATACTTTTTTAATGTATTGTTTGACTTTACATACTCATGTGATACAATCTAAAAAATATAAAATTTAAAAACACCATTCAACCCTTTCTTCTTGCTTTATCACATTATAAAAAAAATAAAAAAACTCGAAAATAAAGTTTGAATAATTGAATTTATTTATTTATAAGCTAGGCTTTTTAATTATAATTAAAATATTACTATTACATTAATATTGGGTGCCATAGAATACGTACAATACACGTATATATATATATATATATATATATATATATATATATATATATATATATATATATATATATATATATATATATATATATATATAACAATGCTAAATTGTTATCTAAAGGCCCATCCAATTGTGCTTTATTGTTGTTAAAAAAAAATGTTAAAAATTATAAAATTAGTTGAGTCGTTATTAGTTAATAAATCTGTTTTTTTAACCTTGTAACCCATCAGAAATCAAACGGTTTGATAATTGACCCGATTCATACCCATTTTCCCTATTAACTAACAAAAGCCCGTATTAGAATTCCGGGTTTTTCAGGACCCGAACCAACTTACCCTGCTCCCCTCTTTCCCCACCACACTAACCCCATTTCCTAAAACCTCTCTCACTCTCTCTCTCACACTCTTCAGCTATGGCGGCACTCAAGCTTCTTCTCTCCCAAGCTCGCCGCCATTCCCTCGCCAAACGCGCTTCTTTCTCACACTCTCCTTTCTCTCTCACCTCTCACCGATCCCTCTGCTCTTCCTCCGAATCAAACTCAAACCCTCCCACCAGACCCTCCCAACCCATCCCCATCCAACCAGTTTCCTACCCTGTCAAGCCCAAGCCCCCGCCGCCAGAACCCTCGTCGGAATCCTCACCACCACCTGCCGAACCGCAATCTCTCCGCCCGCCGTCGGACTCGCAGCGCGCGTGGACGCGCGAGGACATCCGATACGTGAAGGACGCGCCGTCGATTGGAGTGGTGTCGTACGCCCCGCGTGTGGCGCCTCTCCCCGATGACAAGGTGGCGGACGAGGGGGAGGAGATTGAGAGGAAGAAGATCGAGGCGGTGAATGAGCTGAGGATGAGAATGGCGAAGGCCACCGAAGAGGAGCGGAAGAAGGTGCCGTTTCCGCTTCTGATTAAGCCCAAAAAGAACGAGAAGCCGTCTCCGCTTGATTTAGCAGAAGCCATTCGCCAAGTTAAGGTGAAAACAAAAGCCATTAGTTCAAATTATAAATAGGTTCGAGTGACTAACCAAATGTTTGGTTCCTCGATTATTATTTTTTCTGTTAAAGTGGTCCTTGAAGTAATGAAATTATAAAAGTAGTCACTGAAGTATTGTTGAATATCCATTATATTAGTTTCTTAATGTTCAGAGACTAGTTTGAGGAATTTGTGTAGTACTTAGGCACTGCTTAACATGATTTATGAATAACATGGCTAAACTTTGGTCCTTTAACTGAGCCAAATTGCATTGTGTGATTTGAGTAGTTGACCTCACCTAATGGAATAAGACTTTGTTGTTGTATGTGGACATTTTTTTTTGCTGATAATTCTTTCTAGCTTAATTTGTACACCTTATGTGTCTATTAAGTAGTACTTTTGTTGGAGCTTTGGGTAATGCCGTAGTTGGATTGTTGGTTATTAGGAACAAGTTGCTGTATTAGAAATTACACGTGAAACAAGATGTCTCGTATCCTCCAATGAGAGAGTGATGCACAAAATTTATATAAAAATTACTGGGGTATTTGAGGGTGTCATAGTAAGCTCTATGGAATTTCTAATCTGTTTCCTTTTGTGAAAGAGCTTGTAAGTTGTTTTCTCTTTCAGAATTTTATGCAAAGTGCCTCTGTTGAGGCTGTTAAAGTGACTTATACAGTAGTCATGGTTGGTCATTTTTGCTATCTGTAAGTGTGGTAGATTGTCATACAGTAATTTACGCCTAGATTATACATTTTAGGAGACTGAAACTGCATTTTTCAGGTTTGCAATCTGGCATGTGAGTTCCTGGAGAAAAAAACGAGTACTTATTGCAATAAATTTATAAAGTCTGCTGCTACAAATTTTTAATACACATAAAAAACTGCGCTGTTTACTTATGGGACTTTTTTCCTTGTTAGGGAGACCAATTTGGAAAGTATAAAATTGTTACAAGTTTTTAATTATAGCAACTGTTGTTTTTTTGTCTGATTCTGTATATCTGTGCTCATAGCTGTGATATGTTTGCAACATTGCATGCAGTACGAAGGTATGTGTTACAAAAGTATTCTGTATAGCACCATCCCCCTGCCTAGTTTTTAATTTCAGATATCTATTATTTTGTGAGTTATTACAATCACTATTGGCACATACCCTCTCACCAATCTGTGCCATTTTCTTAATAATAAATAGTACTAAACAATGTTGTCAAACTCTCTATTTAACTGGTAAACTTTTACAAGTTTACTGTTCTAGGTAGAGAAAATGAGTTAACTCTGTCAAACTCTTTTACAGACAAACTTGGGTAAATTCTTTAATTTCGTGTAAGCTCTGAAGTTAAGAAATGAGTTGGTGAGTTTGAAATCAAGTATAATTGTTGGCCCCCACTGAGCCCATAGTTGATTGGAAGAAATGAACTCCTTTGTGAAATGTTTTCACCCTAAGCACTTGTGTTTTTGAAATTTTTATGCTTTGATCACTTATATATTTTACTCTTATTTAATAATAATGTACTGTGAAATGTATATATTTTTGTTTCGTTTGTTACTTTGCTTTATTGTGGAGTTGAAATGTTGAATTGTTGTTGTTTTCAAGTATCATGTTATGTGTAAATGTCCTGAATATTTCTTTTGCCTCTTGAGTTTACAATGAGTCTATGAAATCTTGTCCAAATTTATACTAATTCTTGAGTTTGATAACCTTGATGCTAAAATAATGAATTGTTAGTATAGCTAAATTGCCTAAATCCATCCTTTTGGGTCATTGATTGGATTAGCTCATCCCTATTCTTGAATATTCCATTAGTTGCTGTCATTTAATATAGTTACATATTGTTCAGGCCAATGCCAAGGCAAAGTTTGATGAAACTGTTGAAGCACATATAAGATTGGGTGTTGATTCAAAGCGAACAGAACTGGTATTCATCGTTTCCCCCCTTTTCCTCGTTTTGAATATGTTGGTTTGCTTGAGTGATTCTTTCTTTCAACAACATATAAATTTTGAATTTGACATGTAAACCTGAGGCTCCATAGGTTTGTCATGTTCAACAAATTGCATCATTAATATGCTAAAATACATCCACAATAAATTAAGGCTATGAAAAGAAATTAGCAATTAATACTTTTGAAGGGATCCCATGTTTCTTATAATTAGGACAAAAAAGTGTACACATTTGTTTCTAGTACCGAAGGAAGTATTATCTTCAAAAACATAGCCTTTTCATGTTCCCTAAGCATCAAATGCTGTGAAATTTATTATTATTATTATTATTATGTTAAGTGAATTATCTTGGAAAATCCCTTCAAAGACTACCAAACATATTCTACAAAATTTTTTAAATATTGTTATCTGTAAAACACTTTTTTGTGCTCATACATCCTGAATCACTGTTATTTGCCCATTTTTCTCTGTAAAACTACATATGCTGTTTCATCAATTCTTTGCTTTAGAAGATAATGATTTCAACTGTGGCAGGCAGTTCGTGGTACTGTGATTCTGCCTCATGGTGCTCCCAAGGTAAGTTATGAATGTTAAGCAATTGATATAATGGTAGGTTTGTCGTCTAATTATCCATACCTTCCAGGCCGTCAGTGTGGCTGTTTTTGCAGAAGGGGCTGAGGCAGAGGAAGCTAAAGCTGCCGGAGCTGATATAGTTGGTGGTAAAGAGCTTATTGAGGAGATTGCTAGTAATGAACTGATCTCTTTCTACAAGTAATCTTGTACATCATTTTGATAGATTTTTCCCATACTATATTTGTGAAAAGCAACTGTGCAGTGCATATTGTCCCTTGCGTTTTTGGTTCCATTCTTGCTTTTCTTGCTTTTAGCTGTGCATACTCACTTCTAGTATATGCTTGCTTATCTGCAATTATTTTTCTCCTTTGTTCTATATGTTGTGCACACACCTAAACCTAATGTTTTAATTTAGGCAAACTTGTAGCATTAAGTTTGTTTGTAATGTGCTTAAGACACTTTGACTGTAACTCAACTGTGCATTTATGGAATATTCTGTGTCCTTGGGGCCTTAGCAACTAGAAGTTTCCTTTTCATTCCAAGAATATGAAACTTCTATACTCTATCCACATCTAATTATAGCTTATATACAACTTATAGGTGGTAAAAATAAGCTCAAAGTTGACAAATGCTTCTCGTCTCCTGGAATGGCACCTCAACTTGGAAAGGTTTTTTCTTTAATTTAAATGGTCCTATACTTGTAAAATCACCTGAATTAATAGTTTTTTTCTTCTAAAGCTTATATGAACTATGCAGATAGCACAATACCTTAGAAAGCGCAGACTGATGCCAGATAAGAAGGTTAGTTCATCAACATCTTTTGGCATTCTTTTTAAGTCTAGGAATATGTGGGTTGTATGTAACTCTTGTTCGGTTGTTTTTATATGATCTACAGCTAGGTACTCTCACTAGTGATATTGCAGGGCAGTTGAAAGAGTTAAGACAGGGTCGTGTGGAGTTTAAAATGGAAAGTAAATCAATTTTGCATGTGGGACTTGGAAAGGTACTGTGGTGTTCTTCCAACTCCTTATAGACTTGGTTACGTGCAATAGGTGTGTTGTATAAGGTGCTTTGTGCTTCCAATAATATCCACAGGTAAGCTACAAAGAAGACGCTCTACGGGAGAATATTAGTGCATTTATGAATGCTGTATTGCTTGCGAAGCCTGCTGGCTTAAAGAAGAGTAAGTAGCACATACGTCCTTATGCTTCCCTTCTCTCTATTTTCGATAAAAAGAAAGATGTCAGATCACAACTGATAATCTATCTCCCCTCCCCACAAACTTATTTACAAAAAGTTCCATAGCACTTTAAGTTGGTATACACATGATCACAAATTTTATATTCTATGGTTACTTTCATTATCTTATAATTCTCTTTGTTATTCAGCTTCCAAATATGCTGGGTATGTGCTGTCTGTCCATATAAGCAGCACGGTAAGTTCCTGTATCTCATTTTTTGTTTCATTTTTTTTTGTGTATGTAAGATTGAAACCTACCCTTTCATTATTGCATTTCACATTAATGATACTGAAGGAAACATTGGGTGTGTCCTCCCCTGTTTCCTTCTGAAAACAGAACGTAAACTCATATTGGCAATATTTTTAGTGTTCAGTATGCAAACCGTCTCCACCTAGTGGGAAAAGCTTGGTTGTTATTGTTTTATGCAAAATATAACATCAGGGGTTTTGATTTGCTCGCTGTTTGTCACAAGTCCCTTGTCTCTCATCTCATCTCATTGTTGACTCCAATGTATTTAGGATGCATTTAGTTGCTCTGATTTAACCCCTCCGATAGACTATCTGTAAAACATGGTATAGGAGTAAGGGAGACATAATAGTGGAAATTCAATCGATTTGGTGTAAGGTTGCCTTGAGGAAGTTCAATCGATTTAGAGCAGCAATGCAATCAGATTACTTTGAAGTTAAAAGAATTGGGTGAAAAATTAAACTGGAGACCTGAGAATTAATGATGGAAATGTTAAAAAGGGAGTGTGGTGGAAGATAAGAGAGAGTTCGTTATTTCTGATATCAAACTCGTGCTAAATTAGATCTCATAATTTTTTTAATGCAAAAAGGTACCCCTTGCATAGATTCGTGAAATGTCATGATTGCTATGTGGGGAGATAGAAGTGAAATTAGTGATTAAGGTAGGGGATTCAACTTGTGCTGTGAAAAGGGTAAGTGAAACACGAGAGGGAGTTATGTAAAACGGGAGCAATGAAGATGAAAATTTGCTAGTGTCATCCGTTGCAGTGATTATGCATTTTGTCTCATTTTTGTAGCGTTTAATTTATATTGTACTATCCTATGGATGCAGATGGGCCCAGGATTTCCTGTATCAATACAATCATTATCCAAAGCTGCAGATAACTACAAGAAAACGCATGTGGTATGATACACGTGGATATGTCAAATGTAGGCATTCAACATGAATCCAACTTTAGATGAACATATATCGTAGTATTTTTGTTCATTACCATTGATTTTGTAAGGTGTTTAGTGATGTATGTGACAATAAGCGAAAATTTTGACATTGTACTCTAATTTTTTAAGCTTGTTGAATTTTCTGGTAGTGTATCATTTCCCTCATTGCACCACCTAAAATCATGGCTTACCAAATTAATTCATTTAAAGCATTACCACCTAACCCTTTGATTTAATGGTTTATTGTTTCTCTATAAACTAAGTTTACTGATCATATGCAAATTGATTTTTATATGCCAATAGACTTTTTGGGGTTGATGTGTTAAAAAAGTACTGTGGTTATATTTTGCAGTGGTGAATGCAAATGATTTTTTAAATGCCTGTTTGGTTTTTAACAAAAATTAAGAAAACATACCAAACACCAAACCCATGCCTCGTGCAGCAATTATGGTTCCCAAAATTTAATTGTTGTATTCCCCAAGGCAAGGGAAGGCCAATGAGAAAGAAAAAAAGTAGCAAAAAGAAGCAATTCAATAACGCCACTTTGTTCCATTTCGGCATATGATTTCACATTGACTTTAGATTATTTCCCTCCAATTTTTTGTCAGCGCATATTTTTCTGAGTTTCATGATGATAGTCAACGTGACTATTACATTACAGTGGAAGAGACTTTTATATCTTCCCACTACTAAGCATAGGGATGATAATTTAATTGGATTCTTTGGTTTATACGCAAATATAAATTTCGTAAAAATGTCTGATTAGAATCTTAAATGTTTAACCCAATTTCTAATCTAAGTCAACGAGAATCCATGCATGTTTCCAATTTTAACCTTTACTTTATCGCATTAGGCAGCTGCCAAATTCATACTTATTTCGTAAGAAAAATACATATGCTAACTTCACTTATTAGGGTGACATTCTTAAAATGGAAAAATTATTCTTGGAAAGCTGAGTTTAATTTTCAAGAATTGACCGCCGAGTTCCTGATGAAAATAAAGAGGAGATTCATCTACACAAAATAATTGGATGAACACTTTTTGTGGGATCAATGTGCATTAATAGGCTTTTTGACCCTTTAACCAAAGGTTAAATTATAGAAAAGATAATAAACCTAAACCAGATATAGAGTTGGTTATTGATTACTTGAATTTTGGTAATTAAGATATAAAAGTAGAAGTTATTTTTTATGTGAACTTTAATCTTTATTTTAGATGAACCATTGAGATTATTTAAGTGAAAAGTGTAACATAATTCTTTCATAGAAATTGTGGTGTTAGGCCTAATCAGACCCAAGGCCGATTGGGTTGACAACCGTTACATTGATTATAAAGGTAGAGAAAAAATTGACAAGAAGACAATTAAGGAAAGGAAACCCAGAAGTTAGGGGAGATTGATAAGACGACCTGAGAGAGGCATATCACATTTTTGAATGTTTCGCTAATCTTATTTTTTCTTTTTTCTAGAATATTTTTGTGCTTATTGTGAGGTAGGTAAACTTTTTCCTACACTACAAGATATCCGAAGAGTAGGAGATAGGAGGATGATGGAAAGAGAAGGGTTAGGGGAGCCTTTAGTCTACCAATTGATGGAGATGATCGTAGACTTGAGAAGATAGAGCGAGGAAGCCCGAGTAAAGGCAAAAGAGTTCCAACGACAACATCAAGACATGAGAAGGGAAAACGAAGAGGCACGACGTGCGCTAGAAGAGTCTGTCACAACCCTACAAAACAATAGAGGACATGGTGCAGCCCACCCGGAAGATGAGTTGCAGATGGATTCCTAGAATTTCTCGGAGGAGATACTATCGGAAGTCGTACCTCATCACTATGTCTTCCCAGAGGTAGGTATGTTCGCAAGCGATAGCTATTACACTTTGAGAGCTCAGATCAAGCGATTGCTCAAGGAGGGAGTATTGGAGACATTTTTCAAACATCATCGTTATGATGAAGGCAGGAAATACAACAGTGGCTGAGGCGATAAAACCCACAAGAAGTATGAGGTGGCTACCAAGGGAGATTTAATTGCCATCGCAGAGGGATTTGCTGGAGGAGGGAGCAACAATAATGCTCGTTGGAGGCGGTGGCGGAACTTGGACTAAAATTGTAGGGGAGCCAAATTAGATTTGTTATATATAATTTTTTTTTAGAAGAAAAACTATTCATTTTTTTTTTCTTCATTTCCTCTTCTTATAACAAACACATATAATAGTAGAATTCAAAAAAATATTACTATCATGATACCAATTCATGAATACCATTTTAGATCAAGCATTCGTATCTCATTAATTTGATTTTGTGATATTGTCAAATTTGATGTGGTTTTTTCCAGATCACGTTCTATTGAATTGTTAAATTATATGTAACTCTGATAACTTTAGAGATTTGTTTTATATTGTCTTAAATTCTTGGTTCTTATTAAATTTCTCAAGCTTAGTTAACGTAAATGCATTTCTTTTTCATCTTCATCACAAACTTTCCTCTTTGAAAAAAAGGAATCAATTTTTTTACTTTTTATCATAATCTTTCTAATATAAATTTATCACCTCTTACCTATTTAGAATAAATAAAATTTATATTCCCAAATCACAATTTTCAGAATGCAAAACATAATAAAACTCATACTACTTTAATTAAATAAGCAATACTGTATAAATTCAAAACTTAAAAAAAAAATACCATAGGTAGCGAAAAACACAAAATCCCTAAATTTCATAATTAAGGAT
>Ga0214544_1008141_pt1 | contig 17775 bp, 4 predicted proteins | sample CNSS3metaG_FD_160074 | JGI IMG/M metagenome (GOLD analysis project Ga0214544, IMG submission 160074) | Root nodule microbial communities from cowpea collected in UCLA plant growth center, Los Angeles, California, USA - CNSS3 | ecosystem: Host-associated > Plants > Roots > Nodule | place: USA... | reverse complement strand
TCCCACATGCAATGCTTCAACAAAAAAGAAAAATCAATTGAAAATAGAATATAATCGGTGTTTCATCGTATCTTTTCCTCAAGCACATCACCATGAGAATGCTTATAATTGCTCCCAAATTCATTTTTGCCAGTACATTAGAAAGAAAAAAAATGTTTGAAGAATCTGGTCCAATGAACATTTATTCAGGAATATGTTTCAGAAACATGATGGAGATGGTGATGGAAGCAAGATCGCCATGAATATAAAATTAGAATTTAGAACTTATTAATGTCACGGTCTTCCAACATTATTATTCTTTAAGATTGCTGGGTTGACTACTACTTCTTTTATTTCTTTTTAAATATTTCTGTCCTTATCAAAAGTTTATTTCCCATATTTAAGACAGTACGTACTATAGCATTATCTTTCTGTCAGATGATTTTTATTTTTATTTCATTTTAAACCAATTTACATGTATTTATTATGACGAATAAGTAAAAGCAATGGAATAAAAAATTAAAAATATAGAAAATTTAGGTTAAATTATATATTTGTTACTATTTTTTTCAGCTTTGTTAATTCAGTCAATAATATCTTTTTTGGTAAGTTTTAATTTTCGTCAATTTTGTTTATTTTATAATTTTTATAGATTTTTTTAAATTTTAATTTTTTTATTTAAAAAAATGTCAGAATCAATTTTTACATTCAACTTTACTTTTATATTCATTATTTTTGTTCAATTTAGTCCTAATTATTTTAAAATTGAGTAATTTTATCTCTTTCTTGAAACTAAATTTTAATTTTATATAGTGTTTTTATTAAAATTCACATTTTTATTAAATATTTTAGGTGTAGAGTTACAATTAATTTAAAATTAGAATGAAAATTTTAAGGATGAGACTAATATCATTAATATAAGATTTTAAACTAATTTTAACCATAAACAAAATTTTTTAATAAAAACATCATTATAACATTTATATAAAAAATAATTTGGTCTCTATATAGCGAGCCGAGATATACACGACCCAAAGGGAAGCCGATATGTACCCGTGCATGCGTGGGTGTCCAAGGAAGCAAAGGGTGGCGGGCTAACGCAAGGGGTTCGAGAATATGTCGTCTAGGGAGGACGAGTATATCCCGGCCCATTAGGCCGACTACAACATGGCCCAATTAGGGGCAGACCAACTCTTGGTCACGTGCAAGGGAATCTCAATCGATATGTGAATGTGTAATGGTACACTCATGTTTCGGACAATTACAGTGGGACATTAATGAGAGGATATTTGTTGTTTATTATTTAGTATACACTTAGTATACACGCTTTGTTAAGACATTATTAACTTAAGTGTCGGAGTGCCTACAGGTACTCCCACATTCTATTGAGACAACTTGATTCTGACTAAGAACAGTTCCGATCAGGAAGGGTCTCAATTTGGAAAAAAACAAAATTGTTCTGTTTAAAAAAAAATGAACTAAATTGAACAAAAATAAGAGACCAAATTAAATACAAACATTAATTAAAACAAGTGACACGTCATTGACATGTGAACATTTTTTCAAAATTTTAAAAAAAATTAAAAAGTTAAAAAAAAATTAAAAAGTTGAAAAAAGTTAAAAAAGAAAAAACTATAAAAACTAAAAAGTGATATGTTGCCATTACCGTTTATCATTTAAAAGGAGATTTAATAAGAAATTAGTAAAAATAAATTAAATTTAATAAATTTGATAAAAACTAGGATATGATTGAACAAGAAAATAATATTAGAACTAGATTGAGGAAAATAAACAAAATTATTAACCAAATATTTAATTTGATTGAAAATTTATATATATTTTGTTTCCCTCGAAGAAACTTCAACAGTAATTAAAACAAAAGAGTTTTCTTTATGAATTAACCTAGCTATAGCTGTATCATATTTTCTCTAAATATCTTTGGGTTAAATATGTGTTTGGTCCCTAAAATTTCAGCGAAATTTAGAATTAGTCCCTCGTCAAAACTTTTGACCAATTTAGTCCTTCATCTTTCAAAATGCATGAATTTAGTCCTTTTAATCAAATTTTGTTAAGTTTATCTGATGTTTCAAGCGCATTTCATAATAGTATTTAAATTATTTACCCTGTTTGACACATTTTTCTTCAATGTTAACTTAACTACTATCATGAAATGTGCTTGAGATGTCAGATAAACTTTGGTTAAAAGGACTAAATTCACGCATTTTGAAAGATAAAGAACTAAATTGATATAAAGTTTTGATGAGGGACTAATTCCGAAATTCACTAGAACTTGAGGGACCAAAAACATATTTAACCCAATATCTTTCACGCACATGTTTTCATTCTTTTTGCCCTAAAATTCAAGAAACAATTGTCGACAAACAATAAGTTACATTTATATTAATTATAATTTTCTTTTGCCAATAAAATTTTTGTAGCAAAACTATTAACATTGATATTCTATTTCTTTTAATCATTCAATTAACTATTATTATATAATTATTGTATTAAAAAAACCATTAAAGAACAATCGAATTTAAAAACTAAAATAATTAATTATATTAACTAAGTTAAACATCTTTATAAACTAAAAATTATAGAAATGTAAAATTGTCTCTATTATTTATAAAAAAAATATTTCTTTTTAAATTATAACTTAAATTAGTGTTTAATAAATTAGTCTCTAATTTAAAATATTTAAATATTTTGAAAATAAGGTAAAGAGACCGTAAAGCATAAAAAACATAAAAATAAAGTTCACAAAAGAAATTACTAAGTTAAAATTTTTAATTTCAACCTTTATATTTAAAAAAAAAAACACTCCTATTAAATATACAAATTTGGTCTTTTCATATTAAAACTAAATTGTAATTATTATATTAAAGGTTAAGTATACATTTAGTTTTTATTTTTATTCAATTTTGTTATTTTAGTTCTATTATTGTTTTTTTTTATTCAACCAGGTGTCAATTTTTGTTAATTTTGTTCAATTTAATCATTTATTGCTAACATCATTTAACTTATTATCACTCATGAACAATGATTGTCACATATTTTTGTGACTTTTTTGTTTTTGTTTTTGTTTTTATTTTATTTTATTTTAAAGGAAATACACGTGACAACTCAATAATATGCCACGTGTCAGAATAAGTGTTTTATATTTAATTTGGTTTCTATATTCATTATTTTTATTTAATTTGATCTCAATTTTGTTTAAAATTGAACAATTTTGTCCCTCTCTAAATTGATACAAAATTTAATGTTTATATTAAAGTTATAATGAGACTTTTACTAAAAGTCACGTATTTTTATTAAATATTTTTTGTTTACGGTTATAATTAGTTTAAAATTAGAACGAAAATGTTAAGGAAAAAAACTAATACCATTGGTTTAAAATTTTAAAATTAGTCGTCGTTAATAAAAATATCATTATAACTTTCATATGAAAATTAAATTTTGTATCAATTTCGAGAATGACAAAATTGCTCAATTTTAAACAAAATTTTGACCAAATTGAACAAAAATAACAAACATAAGGACCAAATTGAATATAAAACTTTGATATTGAGACATGGTACGTTGTTGGGTTGATACATGGACATTTTTATAAATTAACAAAATTAAAAATAATTAAAAAAAAAAACAAAAAATCTTCAAAGTGACACATGACCAAATATACATTTTAACCTATGTTAAAATAACTAAACGATAGTCCTTTTAAAACATTGTAAAAATTAAAAATGAAATTAAATGAATAAATTACTATAGAAGCCACTTAAGAAAAATGCTTAAATGAAAAGCATGCATTGATTTTAATTACTTTTATGAATGAATAGATCATTTAGGAAAGGGCTTACTGATCAAAAACAATAGCTACCAAATTATAACAAAGTAAGACAATATTGATAAAGTAAAGGTATAATTATTCTTGAAGAGTGAATCTATTCAAAATAACACATTTGTACTCCTCTAATCTTTTGGTTTGGTTTATTTTGGTTTCCTTATTATTTGTTGGTTCAATTTAGTTATACAATTATTTAAAAAGGTTCAATTTGTCAAGTTATAGTCGTGTCACATGACAGTTCTCAAATGAGAGATAACCAAATTGGATCGTTTCAAAGAATAAAAAGACTAATTGAATAAAAAATTTAAATAGAAGACTAAATTGAAAACAACTACTAACATTTCATATGGCACGACTGTAACCTGTCATGTGACATGACCGTAATTTGACACGTGACGGTTTATATATTTAGAAAAAAAATTAAAAATTTAAAAAAAATTGAAAATTCCATGACTTGACACATATCATGCACAAATACGATATTAATGTCAACTTAACATAAACTTTTTTAAATAATTAAAAGACTAAATTAAATAACAAAATAATAAGGATAACAAAATAAAGTGAACCAAACAACTAAAAAACTAAATGAGCAATTATACCTAAACTAGAACATCAAATCATGTTGAAGAAATTATATGGTATCAATTTTGTTAAACTAGGATATGTAAATTGTGAAGATCTAATCCAAAATCTTTCTCTTTTATTAATTTTTTTTCTTCTTTATCCTAATTTTTGTTAAATTATTTTCTCAGATACGACAAGAGGAGGAATTCATATATAATTGAAGAGATTAATCTCTTATAGCCTAACCTTTGAATCTTTGTTATAAAAAGTACTCATAATTAATGTCTTACAGAGACAGAGGGCTTGTCCAATACTCATCCACACGATAGGCTTCATCTATTCCAATGGGCAATTGAATCTAGGCGTCCTTAAATCAAGGGGTGCCTTCATTAACCATAGTTTTTGGTACATATTAAGGACTCTGAAAGAGTAACTTGAATAATTTTATATTAAAAGAAGAGATCCCAAAAACCAAAGTATAAAGCATGTTGTGAGAAACGTATATAATACAGAGGATCATTTCTGCATCATGCTTCATTTCAGTAATGATCACAAGGCACGTGGAAGTTGATTCTCGTGGCCCAGAATAAAAACTGCATTGGGAATGCAAACTTTTTTATATGGATTTTCTAAGGTTGCTACGAACATGAACTCATCATCACAATGGAACTCCATCTTCGGTAAGCAACAGATTAATTAGTTAACTATGAAGATGAGTACCAAAAACTATTCAATACATTGAATGTGTATGTATGGGTGACTTAACTTCAGTGTTTTAATTCACTTCACCCACCCTCTCTTCATAGTTTAGTTTTTGGGGAGATAAATCTCACTCCAGAAGGAACAAAATTATAGAGATGTTTTCTGTGAAAATAAATTTTTATTTTTAATTTTAATTTAAAAGAATAAAAGTGTCCAGAGATGAAAATTTATGATGGACATTAAAATTTCAGTATAATAAATAACTTCAACAAAAATACTTTTTAATTTATTTCTAAAACAATCTAACTTTCTATACTAAGCATATCAAAAAATACAACTTGTACATCTTCATCAGTTTTGTATATAGAGTGAAATGAACTCAAATAATTGGTTAGCTTTTGAGAATATTTTTAGGTTTTCTAATGAATAAAACAATTGCCTCATTTTTACTTTTATTGGGAGCGAGTAGAAACAACATATTCTGTCCAAGTCGTTTTCTATTGTCGAAAAAAAAAATTGAGAATGACATTCCTTATTAATGTGTTTTTGCGTTTTACTACAATTTATTTCCCCATTCCTTATTTAGTTTTTTAATTTTATTTAGTATTTTCAAAGTTTGAAACAATTAACTATTGTTTTATTAAATTTATTATTTTTCATCAAATCTTTAATGAATTTAAGTATACATATTATTGTAAAATAAAAAAGAAAATGGTAAAATAAGAGCTTTAATTTTAATGGATATTTTGAGGAGATAATTCATCATGGACACAATAACAATAGAACATAAGTCTAACTCATTTAATAAATTGATACTACTTCCGATCCAAAACTTAAGAGGGTCTTGTTAACTAGTGCGGGACACTGGTCAAAGATAGTTAATATACACGAAATTCTACAAAATATATAGTTAAGTATGATATTAACTAAAATCTGACCTAATAACTATTAATGCAGTCATATTTTAATTAAAAGATAAAAATGTCTATAAGTGTTGTACATTATAAATATTGTACATGTATGTTTAATATTTTATTTAATACTCATCAATAAAAATTAAATAATAAAAGAAATATATTTTAATGTTGTTAAAAATTAAATATAATTAAATATAAAAAAGTTTAAATTAACAAATAAAATTAAGAAAAAAATAGTGTTGAATATTTAAATTATAAAAAAAATAATTAAAGTATCAATTTGAGTAGAGACTTTAAAAATTTTAAAGTTCTTATTTTGTGTCAAAAAATAATTGTATAAAAATTAAAAAATATTTTTGTTTTTAAAAAAATTATAATATACATTTATACTATTTTAATTATAATATATTTAATTATTTTTGTTAATATATTTTTATAATAATACAAATATACATTAATAATTCCTTAATAGTATCCTAAGAATACTGATTAACAATTTAAAAATAATAAGTTTATAAGTATTTTATCTTATATCATTTATTATTTATAACTTTAGAACGAAGTAATGATTACAACACATGAATTATATATAAGGTTACCGGGAACAATTAAGGGTCATGATTGCTTGCACGTACATAATTTTTTCCAACTCAATAAATTAGTCGAATAATTAAAGAAATGTGGTGCTAGAAGAACTTATCTCCAAATGAATCTAAAAGATGTGAGGTCGCACCCTTTATCAATGAAGAAGAAATTTAGGAGTTGATTGATGTAAAAGCTTGTCTAACATAACCTTAACGCATTAATAAAAACAAGTCATTTTCGAATCTTCAACATAACCATTTAAAGGAGTCATGGATTCCATTTTCAAATTACTATGTACTTTATCAAGCGTTGTTAGCCATACAATGTTGAAATACCAAGATAAAAGTACACAAACAACGACAAACTCATATCCGTATTTTTTTTTAAGTCATCCATGAATGTAACCTTACATTAACTAGTACGACCCCATTTATTGTTGATTTCACTATAGGTTACACAAAAAAAGTAAAGTTAGTTTCTTGGATAATTTTCTTACCTAAATGTTTTGACCAAAACTACAAGATTTGATAGTTTTCTTTGAAAGTTCCAATGCCTTGAATTTGATGGTTACGTGTAACTAAAAGATAGCTTTCAGTTCATGGCACTGAGGTCAAATGGTCCACATGTGACATGTTCAAAATCAATGTTACACTCCCTAAAAAGCCATTTTAATTCGGTCAACAATTTTATCTTTATGTCAAATGTTATAAATCAGAGCAGTAATATGATTTTATGTTCTTCTTTGTAACTTTTCCATTTGAATCGGATTAGAGGCATATGACCGGTTTGTGGAATGTCCTTCTATTTTTAGAAATATTTACCTATAAATGTGAGTCATGGTAAAAAAAACATAAATATGTATTAATATTCGATAAAAAAAAACCTTTAAAATCACTGTCATGCAACACGGACTTTTTTGTATGTTAAATCGTTTATATTTGAAAGTCGTTTTCAACTTGAAATTGAAAACAAAAATTTACAAAATACCGGTTCATTTCCTCTCATTTCTATTTTAGTTTAAAAACTTTTGTTTTTATAAATGGATGATGAAGGAATCAAATAAGAAAAATGAAATTATTTGCTAGAAAATGTTTTCTTCTTTAGTAGTACTTTATGGAAAGTTGAAATAAATAAATAAAAATGTCCCAACAATCTCTACCCTCGGAATATTTAATGGTTAAAATATATGTAACATCCCGTTTTCATAGGTTTTATACTATTAAACAAAACATTTAAATTTCAATGATTCAGAAGCAGATGATGACGTAGGGCAGTATAATATATGATACAGTCATCCTCAAAATAACCATACATACACTGATCAATACATACAGCCCATACAGTACTAAAGGGGTTACAAAACACCCAATTAGCTAAGCAAAAATAAAAGGCTAAAACTACTACTAAAACGTCTAACATACTCATCTCCTGTCCCGGAGGGGTGTATCCTCACCTGCACCTATATTTGCTCACGCCATTCAAAAAGGACGATCATTGCATAAATAGAAGACACAAGGAACACACAACATACAAGAAGGGTAAGCTAACTTGAACCAATAACAAATCATGCACTTGTTACACTTATGCAGAAAACAGAATTTATCACACAAAGAATCAGAATCATCCAATTAATCCCAACCATAACACCACACACCATTCTAGACTTGATATCCGGATTATGTAAGTGGCATTGGAGCTCTCGGTGACTTGCACTTGAGACGGTTCCCAAACTCTGCAGAGTTTTAGGCACAAGGGGTATTCACCCAACCACTCTCAAGGTAAATCCCATCACCTCTATGACAGATCGGATTCATAGACCAGGACCTCCTGCTACTCCCCCCGACGTAATCCATCATACTCCACTTGAGTCTTAATGGTTACTAGGAGCGTCAGGATGCCACCAATATGAGTCCTCATGCCCTTACATTTACTAAAACCATTTCCTTAGAATTTCCCTTGAAATCCTAACTCCAACATATTCTCATTCATATCAAATTCACACTCAATTCCATCACACTGTCTAACATGCATAAAGATCACATGCAATATCAATCATTATCATCTTAAGGCAATCAATATAGCATCATGTAATCAAAACAGTGAGAAAACTAACTTCTGCAGGGAATCTCGCTTAGGCTAGAGGGTCTCGCCTAAGCTAGAGAGTTTATCTCGCTTAGGCGAGTTGCTCTCGCCTGGACGAGACCTCATACAATGGCAAATTAAAAATCCTGGGCGAACTCTCGCTCAGGCTAAACTGGCTCGCTTAGACGAGAAGTCATCTCGCTCAGGCGAGTCCAGCTTGCCTAGGCGAGATTTCGCGCAGTGACAGAGGTGATCTTCTGGTATTTTCGCTCAGGCGAGAGCTGCTCACCTAGGCGAAAATACCAGGATTACTCACCTGTTCTACGCATGCATTCTCGCCCAGAATCACCCCACACTCAAAATCACACACAGGAAATTTCAAACACCAATTAAACGCAAAATCAGACAATTCTACCACCCAAGAACACATCTCCTACGAAAATTGAGCTAAGAGTTAGCTTCCCTTACCTTTTTGCTAAGAATTAGATTGGTGGAGTCAATGAATAGAAAGAGAGCAGAATTCTTCAATTTAACCTAAGAGGATCCATCATCAAGACAGGGGAGATGAAGAATAACATGATCAGGTCCATAATTCAGAGAGTGACTAGTGAATTCTAACTGGAATTGAACTCAATTTAGAGATAAAACCTACCTAGGAGAATGGAAGTTGAGGGAGGAACTGTTGAGGGTCCTGTTGGCTGGTCCTTCCAGAGTCTGAGTATGGAAAGGTTGAAACAGTGAGATGGCAGTACAGAGATGAGAGATTGGAAGAAGGTTGGGTTGCAGAGAAAATTGAGAAAATAAGAAGGAAGAGAGAGTGTTTCTGTTTTTAGAAAAGAGAAGAAAAGGAGAGAGGAGTATCACAATATACGTTTTGAAAATTTTTACATTTAAGAGTTATATATATATATATATATATATATATATATATATTGTTTATATTTTATATTTCTAATTTTATTCTTTATAATATAATTATTTATTGAATTTTAAAAAATTAACAATCATTTCTACGTGTTTTTTTATAAAATTATCTTCTTTTTTTTTTTAATTCATCAATCGTTTCAATTATTTTTTTTATTCATCTTACTCTTTTTAATAAATATAAATTTATTTTATATATTAATTTAATAACATTAAAATATTATCATCTACTAATATAATATCATGCATATTTAAAAAATATATATACACAAACGGGATAGCGTATGTATTAACACTAGTATATATGCATATATATATATTTCATAATATTTTGAATAAAATAATATTGAATACGTAATATATAATATATAGTATACATTTGTATAAAAGAAAAAAAAACATATATTTATATTTTAATATAATTTAATATATATTAATCGAATGTGAAAATCAAATTAATATGTTTTTCTAAAATATTTTTTTAAATTTAAATTTAAAAATTTTAAGAATTGAATCTTAGATGAAAAAGAGGAAAGATAACATGGGAGGTTGATATCAAATGTTGACATTTATAACGGATAAAAGGTTATAAAAGAAAAGTATCAAATGTTAATATTTATAGAACAGAATTGATCAGATGTTGATATCTATCCGACAAAAAATTAAAAGAATAAAATACTAAATATTGATATCCGTAGAATAAAATAAGACACAGATGTTGACTTTCATTAAAGAAAAAATTTAGTGATAAAATGAGTTACAAATTACTTTTAACTAAAAGGCAAAGTTAAAATATAAAAAAAAATGAAAATAAAAGAAAAATATTAGAAAACACTCACAACTAACAAAGTGAGTTAAGAAAAAATACCAATACCAACCTCCCTCCTTTTGTCTAAATATAAAAGGTAATCAGTATCTTTTTATTACAAGAAACAAAACATTAAAGGATAATATAAGGAAATCCAAAAATACCTAATAAACGTAAAAAATATATTTTAAATTACATTTGAAAACAAGAGAGAATAAAATATTCAAATTATACTAATTTAAGTTTCTCATATTTGGACAAATTATTAATTAAACTAAAAAATTGGACAAATTATTAATCAAAATAAAAAAGACAAACTAAATTTGACACGTTCTCACCTTCTTCGATTTCTGTCTCCCCTTATTTTATATAAACCAGTAAATTACCAGTAGTTTTCATCCTCGAAACATGTTCACAAACCGTGAAACATTATAAAAAGTTGACAATCTTATAATCAACATAATGTAAGAAGTAAGTGGAGATAAAGTTACCATGTTTCAAATAGCAGTAAAATTAACCTTTAACTTGGTCACACTGATTCAGAATCATCGACCTAATCTTCTACATATATAACGCTTGACTAGGAATTGGATAAAATGTAATCAACTACACTGAACTATTAAAAACTGCATTGTACTGAAAAACAGTTCAAAAAAATTGAATTGGACAATTTTTTTTCTAATAAACTAAACTGAACTGCACTGAACTACAGTACACTATAATATGAACTCAATTGAACTGTTATAAACAACATTGTTTTACGAACTGCGTTATTCTTAAACTGGACTGCACTATTTTTGAAGTTAAGTACAATATTTTTGAATTGCTTTTGAACCAAATTGCTATCATTTTAAATATTTATAAGTATATTATTAATTTTAGAAATAAAAAAATATTTTATTATACTTATTTTGTAAATAAATTTAAATTCTCATTAATGTTGTAATTCTTTTATAAGCAGCCTTTTAAAAATATTTATTATTATTGTTGCTACATTCATTTATTTTTAGTTAGAGTATACTCATATTTATATTTTTCTATAATTACTTTATATGTCATTGGCAACTTAATTAATTATTCACAACATCAACTACTTTTATTAGTAAATTAAATATATGCTAAACCATGTATTAACCAAAATTATGTAAGAGAATATTATTATTTTCAAATACCAATTTTTTAAAGAAATGTATAATTCTTACGAAATATTAAAATTAAAATTTAATTATATTAAACTAAGAAAATGAAAAATTTATTTAAAATTCTGGTTTACCAACCCAGTAAAATCAATGTTGTGGCCCTGATTCACTCATAAATGGTTGCGTTCCGTCATCGATGTCATCCACTTTATCTTATTCCACCTCGACAAATCTCACAGCACCTCTTTGTCCTTCAATCCCCTGAGAAACCTCTATTGTTAACTAAGGAAAAATAAACTTAACAACTAATAATACAATACTTAACTATTAGTGCAAATAGTTAACCATTTCATGTACAGTTTTTCAAAACTTTAACTAATCAATAGTATAATTCAATTTTATTATTAATGGTTCAATTATTTTTAGTTTAATATAGTTTAGTTAACTATAGTTTACTATACTTGAGTTATTTTTGTCCATCCTGTTTAAGACATCATTCTAACGCATCCGAGTCATACCTATTATGGATGGTATTCATTTTTTATGTATATATATTTAATAAGGTTATATTTACTTTGATGAGAATGAAGTGTTAACATAATTCAACTATGTTTATTATTGCTGGATCTTATGTCTCAAGACTATGTGTTACAAATATAACAATAATAGATAACTTTTTTTAATATAATTAATAGTTAGGTTTAATTTTAATTTATTTAAATCCTTTTTGATTTTGTTTTATTATTTACAATATCGTTAATTTCTGTTAAAATATATAATTTTTTTATAATATTTTTTTTGGTTGAAATATATTGGTATTGTTTAGCTTGTAAAATCTCTTCTAATATGAGGTGAGTTGATGTAGAAATAAATATTTTCTACGTTGACTATGATGTTAAAAAAAATGTAAGATATGTTCTCTCTAATTTAAAATATAGGAATACATAGATTATGCATAACCAATAAATGTAAAATGTAATATATATATATATATATATGATTATTTTATTAATTGAATGGCGTTTTCTACATTAACTTATATACAATAACTCATTCTTTTACGTTATCTATAAATAATGTAATTTAATTAGAATACCTTACGTAAATAATTCTATTTTACATAAGTGAGTTGCTAATGATTTTTTAATCTTACGTTGTGTTTGTTTGTGTTATTTTAGTGTCTTTGTCTTCGTGAATTTGGTGCAAAGAATTTGTTTTGTAGATTGTGTTCTTATAGAATGATTTGCACGAGATTGCCAAGGTCGACTTGCAGAGATACCTTAATAATCTTATCTTGTCAAAGTTATGAAAATTTGCAAGAATACAATGTATTTTTACACTTGTATTCTTATGTGTACGAAAGTCAATCACTTACATTCAAGGACGAACCTTGCATATGACGGAGGAGCCACGGCTCCCCACAATTTTTTAATTTTATTTTTATATATATATTTTAAAATTATATTTATACATTATTATTTTAAGTTATATATATATATATAATTTTTTTTTATTTAAAAAATAAAATAAAGATAAAATAAAAGTTAATTTGGTGGACATTGGTTAATAAAGAGATTAGGGTTCTATTTCTGAATTTTTTTTCTAACTAGCAATGAAGAGAGTATGAGAATAAAAAGAAAAAACAAATAGACATATTGGGAAAGAGAGATTGGAAATCAAAAAGATTAGAAATCATTGGAGAATGCATTCTCATAATATTCTAGTATGATTTATTATGTACATTAAATTTATGATTCTCCCATTGGTTTGTGAACGGATCCTTGTGTGTGTTTTGTATGTATTAAAATTTATGTATATATTTATATAATTATAATATATATATATATAGATATAATAACATTAATAATAATAATTAAATAATAATATATTGTTACTTTAAGGACAAAATAATAATTTTATATTTTAATCAATTTTAAAAAATTATATATCATATCAATCAAACTACTTACAAATTTTGAAAAACTTCACCCCAAATCTCTTTTATTTTCACCTCAAAATTCCATAAAAGAAACCATACAAACTTTGTCTCCAAATCCACTTAAATTCATTCACCCACTCTCTCTCCCTCAAATTCATCCAGACAAAGAAACACATCCTAAAGTGACAAAGCAAAATTTTATATTTCTATCTCCATGATCAAGATTCGCAATTCAATTAGGATTTTATTTTTTAATTAAGGGAAATAAATAAGTTATAATAAAGATAATAAATTAAAGTAAGTAAGTTAAATAAGTTAAATTAAAGATAATAAATTAGTATTAAAAGATTTTTGTTTCGAGTATAGGACCAAGCACCTACAGTTAACACTCAAATTATCCATTTTTCTCCTTTATGCATTCTTCCCAAGTAATCTGTCATATCCTCTGTTCCACACAATCTTCCTTCTTCCTCGATCGGTCAGGCGGGCAATCGGTGTATCTGTCTAAAAGGCTTCGATGCTTAAGTCAGTTAAGGTTGATCGGTTGATAATTATAACTGTTGTAATAAATGCGAATTAAAGATCCTCACCAACCTACTTCGGGTCGATATTTATAGTTTTTAGTGTGGGCCTGTAATTAGGGCTCCTTAATCACGGTCCAATGGCTTTTTAATTATGATTACTGACTTGTTTTATTTTAATTAATCTGACTGATTGATCCAAGTTTCCATTTGGCCGGCCGACCTCGTGCGGCCTGGCGGGTTGTCTTCTAAAGGTGAGAAATAGTTTCAAACGGAGATTAAAGTGGAAGGTGTTTAGCTTGTCTGACCGATGGGCCGGTCGCCTCAGGGTCTGCTATAGAGATGTCAAAATGGGTTTCAATCTGTGAGCCAACCCGGCTCACCACGGGTTCGAGTCGGGTTGGGTTGAGAAAAATTCAACTTTTTCAAAAGTGGGTTGAACTCAACCCGGCTCACTTAACCCACGGGTTAAATGGGTTCGAGCCGGGTTGAAGGTGGGTTGACCCACTTAACCCACCAAATTTTTTTACATTTTTTTAAATTTTTTTAATTTTTTTTTAAATTTTTTTAAATTTTTTTTAATAATTATTTACTACTCCTATTATATTTGTTCACAATCTCATATTTTTAAATGCTAGAATGTTGCTTAATTATATTTGAATAGTTTGAATATTTAATTAATTTGATTGTCAAGTTATATATATGTTGATACTTTAATCTTTAACTATAATCTTTATAGTAAATTACTTAAGTAACCGTCTTACAAACAATTTTTTTCTAAATTAAATGAAAAAAATGTATAATTTTTTTATTTATATTTTGTTGAATAGTATGACAGAAAATTTGTAATATTAGTCATGTTTTCTTAGACTAATGGATATTTTCTTGGAAATAATTCTTCATATATTGGTGGTGAGCATGATCAAAACATTGGTTCTTGATTTTACTATGATTGTCATCTCATGGGTTACTTAAAAATTTATTTAAATATTTGAATATTAAATAAATAAATAAATTTTTTAGGTGGGTTGGTGAGCTAACCCACTTAACCCACCAACCCGTGGTGGGTTGAGACGGGTTACAAAATTTCTAGCTCACCAGAAAGTGAGTCGGGTTGGGTTTACTCATTTTCAACCTGGCTCGTGGTGAGCCAACCCGTGTGAGCCGGGTTGGCTCACTTTGACATGTCTAGTTTTCTACAAGGTACGTCCGTAACGGGCGGCCTGTAGCCACTTGACTTTGGTCCGTTAGGCCGATCTACCGATAGGCAGTACAATACACAAGTCCTTCTAGCCTTGAGCGATGACGAAGGTGAAACGCAAAGGTTTTAGGGAAAGACTACTGTGCCGAGGGGCCGATGGGCCGATGGACCTCACAGTACAATTTTTTTCTTCTTGGAGGATGAAAGTAATTAATCCTTAAGCCGGTTATGGATGACAAGATTGAATTGTAAATAGTTGTCTATGGTATTTTCATACTCAATTATGTCTACTAGTTCAAATCAAAAGAAAAGCAGGAACATGAAAACTCATTATCAAAAAATCTCGCGAAAACAAAGTTAAAGGAAAAGAAGATGTTTTCATTTATTGGGTAGATTTATCTTGTAAATTCAATTTTATTTTTTATTCTACTAGCTTTCTTTTTTGTTCGGAAAACTTGATAACAACTAGATGATTTCATAATATTTTATGTCTAGTGTAAAATTTACTTTATTTGTTAATTAAAGAGATTAATAAATAAATTAATAATGAAAATAATATTATAATTAGATTAATAAGGTGTAATGTTTGTATAATGTTCGCTGTAAGGCCCATTAATTTCTGGTTCCCTTTTCTACCCTAAAGTGAAGGGCTGCCCTACAGTAGTTGGGCCTAGAGGTTGGCCTATAGGTTAAATGCCAAATTCGTGTTGCCCTAATCCCCATTTGCCTCATTTTCAGAAACAGACCTAGAATTGTGCCGTCATACTTCGCTGCCGTAAGGAGCTCTGCTAGGGTTACGTTTTCCCGATCGAACAGCGCTCAACTCCGTTTCCATATTCTGTGTAAGTCTCCTTCCAACCCTGCTCGTGGTTCTGCTACTGTTTCGCTGGATAACCTTTTTTCCTATGTCTCTCATCTTTTTCCAGCACCTTGAGTCGCTCCTGGTTTTTCCGTTCACCACTGTTTAAGATCGAGGTCTCGTGCTAGTCTTTTCCGGGTAAGGGAAGCTAGGACCTTCTGTTATTTGTGCTTTTTCGCTGTTTTGGACGTCTTTTCGTTTCTGTATGAATTGGTTGGTGTTGTGTCCGTTTTGGATCGAGTTTAAGCATGTTTTGGTTTGTGGTTTTGGCTACTGTATGCGAAAACAGTGGCGGGTGTTGGTTTTCTCGCCCAAGCGAGCTAGTCTCGCCTAGGCGAGATTATCAGAGGCTCGCCTAGGCTTTTTGTCACTCGAATTGTCGCCTAGGCGACTTGCGATCTTTTTGAGCGAGGGGTACTCTCGTCTAGGCGAGAAGGAGCTCGCCTGAGCGAGACCCCACAGAGCCCCATGTTCCTGGTCACGCTCTCGCCTAGGCGAGATGGGATCCACCTGAGCGAGAAGGTCTCTCTCGCCTGAGCGAGCCCTGCTAGCTTGGGCGAGGCAGCGGGCAGGTTTTGATGTTGTTGTTGAGTGTTTCGCTGATGTGTGGTTTGTTATCTGATCCCATATGCTTTACGAGATGGGTTGTGTGATGATGACATGATTAATATGTTCCATTTGAAATGGAAATGGCATGTTAGTTGATTTGGTATGAATTGAAAAGCATGGGTTGTATGAACTGTTGATTTTACATGATATTATTGTTATGAGAAATTCTTGGTTGGTGGGTGGAACATGTTTAAAGTATGGGTAGGGCATAATTTCATGTCTCTTGTAATGAGGGATATTGGTGGCGCCTCATCGGTTGGACGTAATTCCATGGGTCCTCTTAAGGGGAGTCCCTGGTCGTACCTCGACAAACGGACGTAATTCCACGGGGGGTCGTGGTGATGCCTCAAGGCCAGGGCGTAATTCCACGAAGGCCACGTGGTGGTGCCTCCTGTAAGGGTGTAATTCCGTGAAGGCCTCACGGTGACGTCTCAATGCTAGGACGTAATTCCACTGCCACGTGGTGGTGCCTCAAGTACATATCCGGATAGTCAAGTCTTAGGTTTTGATATGGATGAGTACTTCACATGTGGGTGTCTGCTACGTATGTTTGAATGTGAATGGTATGTTGAGTGTATGATATGATGACTTCTTCGCTAGCTTACCCTTTTGCTTGCTTGTGTGTTATGTGTGAACTCTACCTTTGCGATGATCATCAACCTTGTTGATGTGAGCATATGTGAGAACTCCTGGCGGTGGTGATGGTAATGGGGATGCTGCAGCTTGACGCATTGGACAGGTGTTGGACCCACTGTGGGGTCCATTACCGGCGGATTTTGTTATTTATGTTTTCTTGAACGAACAAGACCTAGTATTTCTTAATTATGTTGTTCAGTATATTTCTAGTTGGGCCATGTGGGGCCCTTTTCTTGTAATCCGGGTATATTGGACGTATTATATACATTCTTATCCTAAACTCCGTACTCTCTGATTTTTTATGTATGTGATGTTTTATTAATTGAGATTATTCAATTTTTGGGACGTTACATTCGCTAATAGAATAATAGAACTTTTGTAGAAGAGAAAGAATGCATGCATGAGGAGTTTGTTGCAAATTCGATAATCTATGATAGAATATATAAGATTAAGGAAAAATTAA
>Ga0214544_1008140_pt1 | contig 17780 bp, 12 predicted proteins | sample CNSS3metaG_FD_160074 | JGI IMG/M metagenome (GOLD analysis project Ga0214544, IMG submission 160074) | Root nodule microbial communities from cowpea collected in UCLA plant growth center, Los Angeles, California, USA - CNSS3 | ecosystem: Host-associated > Plants > Roots > Nodule | place: USA... | reverse complement strand
CACTTCCCCCTGCCTTTTATTGATCAGATGCTTGAGCGCTTGGCAGGTAAGTCCCACTATTGCTTTCTTGATGGGTTTTCTGGTTATTTTCAAATTCACATTGCACCTGAGGACCAAGAGAAAACCATATTCACCTGCCCCTTTGGCACTTTTGCCTATAGGAGGATGCCGTTTGGCCTATGCAATGCCCTGGCACATTCCAGCGATGCATGCTAAGCATTTTTAGCGATTTTCTTGAAAAATGCATAGAGGTGTTTATGGACGACTTTACTGTATATGGGTCCTCATTTGATGCATGTTTGGATAGTTTGGACAGAGTTTTAAACAGGTGCATCAAATCTAACCTTATTCTCAATTTTGAGAAATGTCATTTCATGGTAGAACAAGGCACAGTATTGGGGCACATAATTTCAAAAAAGGGCATTGAAGTTGACCCTGACAAGATCTCAATTATTTCACAATTGCCTTACCCCTCTTCTGTGCGAGAGATTCGTTCTTTTCTTGGCCATGCAGGGTTTTACAGGTGCTTCATTCAAGACTTCAGTAAGAAGGCCCTCCCACTGTCCAACCTATTGCAAAAGGATGTTGACTTCATCTTTGATAGAGGATGCAAAGAGGCTTTTGATTGCCTCAAGAAGGCCCTAACCACAACTCCAATCATTTAGGCGCCCGACTGGACAACCCCATTTGAGCTTATGTGTGATCCATCCAACTATGCATTAGGGGTTGTTCTAGCTCAAAGGATTGATAAGCAGCCGAGGGTAATCTACTACGCCTCCAGGACATTAGATGTTGCCCAATCAAATTACACCACAACAGAAAAAGAGCTCCTTGCGGTAGTTTTTGCACTTGAAAAGTTTCGATCTTATCTGCTTGGTTCTCCTGTTGTTGTGTTTACTGACCATGCAGCTCTTAAGTACCTGTTGAAGAAGGCAGAATCAAAACCTCGGCTGATAAGATGGATGCTCTGGCTCCAAGAATTTGATTTGGAGATCCGTGATAGGAGCGGAGCACAAAACCTGGTTGCAGACCACCTAAGCAGGATTGAGAGGTCTACTGATGATGCTGCTACACCGATCCGGGATGACTTTCCCGATGAAAGTTTGTTGACACTCTCTACTTCTTCCTCACCTTGGTTTGCTAACATTGTTAATTATCTTGCTGCTTCTGTTTTTCCTCCCCTAGCATCCAGAGCTCAATGTGATAAACTCAAGAGCGATGCTAGGTATTACATTTGGGATGACCCCTATCTGTGGAAAATGTGCAGTGATCAGGTTACCAGGAGATGCATTCCGGACCATGAGATTGACTCGGTCCTCAAATTTTGTCATTCATCTGCACCTGGTGGTCACCTTGGCACACAAAGGACAGCTCGTAAGGTGCTAGATTGCGGATTTTATTGGCCCACCATCTTCAAAGATGCGTGGAGGATTTGTAGCACATGTGAGGAATGCCAACGAGCAGGAGGAGCCATTTCTTGGAGACAACAGATGCCTCAACAACCCATGCTATTTTGTGAGGTGTTTGACGTCTGGGGTATAGATTTCATGGGCCCTTTCCCTGTCTCTTTTGGTTTCACTTACATCTTGCTTGCTGTTGATTATGTTTCAAAATGGGTGGAAGCCAAAGCCACTAGAACTAATGATGCTCGAGTTGTTGTGGACTTTGTTAGGTCTCACATATTTTGCAGGTTTGGAGTTCCTCGAGCTATTGTTAGTGACCAGGGCACCCATTTTTGCAACAGATCCTTGGGGGTTTTGCTTCAAAAGTATGGGGTTGTGCACAAACTTTCTACACCATATCACCCCCAAACTAATGGGCAAGCTGAGATCTCAAACAGAGAAATCAAGAGGATCTTGGAGAAGATTGTGCAGCCCAACAGGAAGGATTGGAGCAATAGACTTGAGGACGCTCTATGGGCTCACAGGACTGCTTACAAGGCACCTATAGGGATGTCTCCTTATCGGGTTGTCTTTGGTAAACCATGCCACCTTCCAGTGGAGATAGAGCACAGAGCCTACTGGGCTGTCAAGTCATGCAACTTCTCTCTTGATCATGTTGGGGAGGAAAGGAAGCTGCAGTTGAACGAGTTAGACGAGATCCGTTTGGAGGCATATCAGAACTCTATGTTCTACAAGGAGAAGATCAAGAGATTCCATGATAGCTCCATAGCTAGAAAGGAGTTTGTTGTTGGTCAGCAAGTTTTACTGTATAACTCCAGACTTGGACTCATGGGGGGTAAGTTGCGATCAAAGTGGATTGGTCCTTTTGTTGTTACTAATGTTTATCCTTATGGTGCAGTTGAAATTAAAAGCCAGTCCACCGATAAGAGCTTCAAAGTGAATGGGCATCGTCTGAAGCCATTCCCCAGCAATCCTGCCTTAGTAGATACTGTTGTGGTGGAAACTTCCCTGCTTGACCCCACTGCTGTTTCACCATGATTCAGGGAGTTTTCTTTCCCCTTCTTCTTTACTTTTATTGCACTTGTCTAAGTCTGTCTGTCTGTTGTTGTTTCCGTTTGTTTGTTTCATTTTTGTTAATTTGTGTTAGTTAGTGTTATGTTTTTGCTTTCTGTTTGGAACACTCACTTCACTCTTGGAGGATGAGTTGTTGGTCACTTTGTGGACTGATATCCTTGCTTTCTCTTTGCATGTCAAGTTGCTTTTGGAATTATTTTACCCTGTGTGAGAATTTGAGCCACTCTCTGTTCTTTGATTGTGTGATATATGCCTCTTGAATGCTTGCACAATGGCCTTGGCTTGACTCTTTCTGAATGCTTTTCTGATTCACATGCATGTTGGGATATGATTTAGGCAATTTTGTTCTGTGAGCCTATAGCCAAATGAGCCTACCTTGAACTGTTTCTGTTGATACCCATTTTTGAGCCTGCATACCCTTTCATTGTTCTACAGCTCATTACAAGCTCTTAGCCTGAAAAACCATGATTATTCCTACCTTAGGAAATTTTGGAGCTTTGGAAAATTGTTTTGAGAATGGGTGCTCAATTAAGTGTGGTCGCGCACAACAAGTGTGGTTGTGCGCGCACTTGTTGTTGGTTCTTGGAATTGCTCATTTGTACACTAAAGTGGGATTTCAAAATTGTTGTTTCTCTGCATGTTCTTTGTATAGAAAAACAAAAAGAAAAGGAGAGAAAACAAAAAGAAAAGAAAAGAAAACAAAGAAAAGAAATAAAAAGGAGTTTGGATTTGAGCATTGTGTGAGAACCGAAGTTGGAAGTGTTGGTGTTTGGGATTACTTTCATGCTTGATTGAGACTTATTCCCCATTGCTCCTCTATTTCCTTGGTTGCTTAGCTACTTATCCATATGTTCCACACCTTGTCCTCAGCCCCATTACAACCTTGAAAAGTCCTTCTGATCTTGACCTGCATGTGTTTTTGGTTTGGTTGTTGGTTTAGAAGCTTGCCAAGTATGTTTGATGTTTGTTTTTCAGGGGTGCGTTAAGAGTAAACAGTAGCCTAGAGATTTGAGTGATACAGTGCATATTTTGTGAGGTTATGTTGCTTTCAATTCTCTCTTTGAGCTGAACTAAGTACTTGACATGTTTTGAACTGTTTGGATGATGTTCATGGATAACCTTGCAGCTTTGAATCCTTCTGTGTTGTATGTGTTTCCTTTTGTCTTTGTTGAGTCTGTTTATCTTGTGTCTCTTTTGTCTCTTTTGTCTCTCTTGTTATGTTGTGATGTCCTTGCTTTGCTTTACTATTTAATTTTGCCCAGGAGTGCAAAAGGGTAAGTGTGGTCGATTTTGATGAGTCATTATTTTCCTTCATTCCACTAGCCCTTGTGTACCCATTTGACAGTTGTTTAATGCTTAATTGTTCATCTTTAGAATGTTTTTCATCTGTTGGGCTTTATTGGGCCACTATTCCGAATTTGGACTAATTTCACATTATTTGGCCTAATTTTTGTTTTTAATTATTTTTAGGTATTTGGGTGAAGCAATTTTGGAGCTTGGAACATCAATATTCAGTTGAAGAGAGTCGCCACATCATTGCCACATCATTTCCACGTCATCCGAGTGAATGGGCCAACATTAGAGGCCCAAGAGTGGCATTTTTGTAATTCTGAGTGACAGAGTGGCAGTTTTGTAAATATGAGTGGCAGGGGTGAAGTGACCACGAAATTAGGTCTGCATGTAATGAAGCAGCTGCTCCTTCTTCTTCCACACTCTCTCAAACCTCCATTTTTGGTTTTTTAAGCTTTAGAAGGTGACTCATGGTGGCAGAAGCTATTTTTTCACGTTTTCCATTCATTTTTCACGTTTTATGAGTCTTGGACAGCACATGAACTTGTATTAACGTTTTCTACCATTTGGGTAACATTTATATTGAAGCATTCTCATTTTTGGTTGTTGTTTTCGTTGTTGCCCATTTCTTTCCTTGCTCATTTTTGATTCCTGCACAAATTTAGGTTTTCTGCCTCAATTTGCACTCATTTGGATGGTTGAATCAAAATTTATGTTTAAGCCTTATTCGGATTCCGTGAGGAACTAAGTTTATGTGTTGATTCTTTGCAAATAATGGATTGAAACCTTGAGATTAGTGTTTTGTTTGGTGGAGTTATGTTAATCTCTGAATTTTGCATTTGTGTTTGGGTTTAAATGAAGAAACCATTCTGTTTTTGCTTAAATTGCAGAGTGGAATCATTGTGTGTTCATGCTTAGTGAACTATAGCAGATTCATGGATGTGTGCTTTTCTTAATTGCACTTGAGTCCGAGTTAATTTGCGCTTAGTAGTTAATTCGGGTTCCATGAGAGTTAATATAACCATTTTGAGTTGTAATCCGTGATTGGTGGATGTTCATTTGAAGCAAAGAATCAACGTTGTTTTTACATTGAATTTAGACATCTGCATTTAAGTTTTTAATTGTGTGTTGCATTCGTAAATTTGCCAAACCCCCCTGTGTTGTATTGTTGTGTTCATCTGGAAATTGAAGCTTTGAATGAAAATATTGGTCGTTGGAAGACGACTTGGTTCACTTTCATATACTGTATTTATTCTATTTTAATTTGGTGGGGTACGGCCTCTATCAGTTACAAAGGTCCAAGAGATAGAGAATTAAAGATAGATTGAGGGATGCCATTAATTGAAGCTCCCAAATCAAGCATGGAATTTTCAAACTTATTATTACCTATGATGGCTTGGATCTTTACATTTCTCAGGAAATTGAGGGACAAATTTATCTATCAATGTAGATATATTTCTGCCCATGCTTATCCTCTCGTTGCCCTTAAGCTTCCTTATATGTGTGCAAAAGTCTTTGAGAAACTTGACATACCGTGGAAATTGTTTGATTGCATCATGGAGAGGTATGTTCACCTCTACTTTCTTGAAAGTATCTAAGATCTCCTTATCAACCTCTTCCATCTTTTTGCTTGGGATGACTTTTGCTGGGAATGGAATAGGGATAGAAGGTTGTTGGTTGTTATACACATTGAAGGTGAAAGGCCCAACTCAATGTTCATCATGCTTCCTATTTGGTGTAGCGGGGTCAACTTCCTTCTCATATGTAGACTAAGGTGTGGGCTCAAGTGTTTGAATTGTCTCAAGTGTAAGAACTTCAAGCTGTTTCCCAAACTGCAAGGTGATGGCACTCACATTTTTAAGATTTTTCACATTATATGAAGCAAACTTAGAAAAATTTTAAGCCTATGTCGGATTTAGCTGGGTGGCAATCTATCCCATCTGATTTGTCAACATTTGAATGAAGGCCCTAGTCTCTTCCTAAAATTGCATGATCTGAATGGTCATAAGTCTATCCAACTCCTCTAAGAAAGTGGAAGACTCGGGTGCAACAGCAAGGGCAAGAGTTGGGGCTAGTTGAGGTGCAACTATTTTTGGTGGTGTAATAGGAGCAACTTTTTGTTGTTATTGAGTAGGAGGTTGTGCATTTTGGACTTGGCGTTGCTACTGGTTGTTGCCCCACCTCAGGTTGGGTTGATTTCTCCAACTAGAGTTGTATCTATTGAGGTTGTTTCTACCTATTGTTGTTGAAAATGCTCACAACATATGCTTGAGGAGTGTTAAAAGAAGATTATGGTTGTTGTTGTTGTTGCATTGCTAGGTAAGCGTCTATGAAATGGTCATGAGAGGTGCAGATGCCACAAACTTTGGTCGGTGTAGCTTTCTTGTTTGTAGCAAGTTGGGTAACAAAAGTGGTGAAGACATCAATCTTACTCTCCAACTTCTTATTTCTTTCGGCTACATCTGCATCGTTAACCCCTTTAACAATAAGAGCATCATTCTCTCACAATATTCATATAAACTCTCCCTAGATTTTTGCTTGATGCTTGAAATATCTTTCCTTATGGCAGTTGTCCTGGAGGTAGGGAAGAATTTCTCTAGGAACATCCTTTTCAAATTATCCTAGCTTGTGATGGACTTGGGTGTAATGTAATACAACCAATCTTTTGATTTATCCTCAAGAGAATGAGGAAAAGCATTTAGGTAGACATGATCTTCTTGGACATCATTGGGCTTTATGGTGGAACAATATGATGAATGCATATTTTTACTCTCATTTGGTCTTTAATAATGGAATTTGAATTGATTTTTATGCTTAAAGGACTAATTTAATTGGAATTTCGTATATTTAGGCTTATTGAGTTTGTGCACTAAAAATAGCTTAAAAATTGATTTTTAGTTGTATAATAAAAATTCTAACCTTTGTTGATGCAGCTGAAGTTAAATTTGGTTCTTTAAAAGTGTGAAATTCAATTGTTTCAAGTTGCAAAATAAGGCCAAAATCAGCAAATTTTGAAAAGAAATAAATCAGGAGCTAAATGCACCCCCATTTTCTATTTTATACACTCTTTTTTTTTAGATGGGCCACCTAAAAATCTATTTCTAACCTCTGCCTGTGTCTATTTTCACCCATTCATACAACTTTAACCCAACTTAACTAGATCATACAATATGACAATCCTCACTTTAAAAAAATGCCCAACAAGATGCTCCCATGTGTCCATGATCCTTGCACACATCTAAGACCCACGAAATTTAAATAATTAAATGAATAATTATTTAATAAATACGGGTAGTGGAAGCCTTTATGGCAATTTATGCTAATTGTCATGATGTGAAAAAGTACTAGCTCAAATGGTTGAGAGTACTTGATTGTGTGAGAGGACTTGGATTCAAGTTTTATGTATGACAATTGTGGGTTATTCAATTTTATTATTATTTTCTTATGATATGTGGGCCTGATAAGAGAGTATAAACTTCTAGATTTATAAATATCGTCATGAAACATGTAATGGCTCATTGGTTTATGCATACGCTTTATAATGGTAGGGATGTGAGTTTGAACCTTGGCTTGAATAAAATAACTATCTTTTGCTAAAATTAAATTTTTGCATGGATCAGAAAGGGTGGGAACCCTAATCGTGGAGAAGCATATGGAGAGGCTAGAGAAACCCTTAGTAATCGAAATTGAAGTGTCATGAATAAACTTCTAATTAGAATTTTGTTTTTTATTAAAAGTGATTAAATTGGATTAGTTAAGGGATGGAAGAGAGTAATTAGGAGAGGAAAACACTTCTGAATTTCGTGTGCACTGAGGGAAGAGTCTGTCAAGCATCCATTGGTGAGAGAGAGAGAGAATAGTGCAAAATTTTGGGTGATCAAGAGGAGACCTTGTGGAGCAAAAAGATATTCAAATTTATTTTTGACAATTGAAGCTGGAATATCAGGTTAGGGGAGTTCTATTCTGTGTTTTGTATGCCAAATATATGATTTCGTGTTAAACTTGATGAATGGGGTGCGTCTCTCTCTGCAATTTGTTGAATTTCATCGTGTTTCTGGAAAATTCCAGAAACCGCCTGGTTGTGTCGGGGAAGTTCGCCAGGCGACACATGCTATAGAACCCTAATTCTGGGTTTTTCCCTATGAACCGCCTGGCGGCGGAGGGTGACCCGCTAGGCGGCACATACGGTGTTGCCCAATTTTCTCTAGTTTTTGGTGTTTCAGTGGTGTGATGATGTTTGGATTGGATTTCTATTGTACGTGAACAATTGGCATGATGAACTATTAGTTATAATTGTTTAATTGGGAAAAATTGCATGAACCTTTGTATGATTGGGTATGAGAGATCATGTTGGGATGAGAGATGACGTGATATGTAATATATATGTTTGATTGGTGCTTTGTGGTATGCAAAGAATGCGAAGTGTATCAAGATTGAACTGAATAACTTGTTTGCTACTAAAAATATGTCAAAACGCTTGTCGATTTTGGGAAGTGGGGGGAATTCAGGGTGATCATGAGCGTTGGAAAATCTGGGGAAAACCCAGAATCTGCATGAACCACCTGGCGGTATAGTAGTTGCCGCCAAGCGACACCTCAGAGTTGAAAGGCTCTCGGCTTCTATTCAATGGAAGTGGTTCAGGGGTTGCATGTAGTTTTACTTGATAAAAATTATGATTTTAACTGAGTAAATGAACATAATGTATGAAAAGGGTAAGATAATTGAGGAGGGGATGAGGTGTTAGAAATTGGAATTTTAAGTATGTAAAATTCATGTTTTTCCTTATCTGTAAGGTGGTTTAATTGTTGGTTGTTACTGTTATACGGTGCCTGTTGTGAATGTTGGTGGCAAATTTTAGTGAAGTAGGCATTCCTTTGTAAAAGATCACGTATAGGGTGTCTACGTAAGAAATTGAGAAAATGAACATTCTAATTATGAAATGTTGGTAATTGGATGTATGAACTAGGCTCTAGTCATCTGATTCTGACTGGGTGAGTTATTTGATATAGAAGTTGTGTGATGAATTGTATGCTTTGGACGGTAATTATGTGTTCGTTGGAATGTTGAGCTATAAAGGAAATAATAGGTAGTAATTGGTAAAATAATGTAGTCATGATTTCTTGCATCATATCTCAGTATAATTACAACTTGAATTATGACACTTGATATGGATTGTATATAAGGCACTACTTGTTGTGGATTCAACTGATTAGGAAATGGTTAATTGGGAACGTGATGATAATTGATTTATGCATGAATTATATGTGTGTATTGCGTGCTAGTCATAACATGATGTATGGAATATGGTGATTTTTGTTGTGATTCACGTATTGTATGATTGGGGTCCTTTAAGACCCGAAGAAAATGCCAAAAAAAAACCAGTAGCATTGCGCTACTGGTATGGCGCCTGGCGACATGGGATGAGCCGTCAGGCGATAGAGTTTTAAAGCAGTGGCACTGACCAATGTCTACACGTGGCGCCTGGCGACAAGGTTGAGTCCGCCAGGCGATGATGGTGCAACAATACTATTGGAAGGCGCTTGTCGCCTAACGGTGTGAGATGCCTCTCAGGCGGTCTGGAACTAAGTTTCGTCTGGCGACGCGAGAGGCGCGCCAAGCGGTTTTGGTGTAGAGTTGGTGCGCGAGGAGAATTCAACACAGCTTTAGTTGAAGTTCATGATGCGATGCTTTGGCTGGGGGCCCAGTTATGAGTGTAACTTGTATTGGGGTAACACGTGACCACTCTAGGTTGTAGCCTAGTGTTTTAGGAAGTCTAGTGGAGTGCGCAAGATCGTGGCTCGTACGGTGAGGTTTCAGATGATTGCCCTCTTCAGTGCATCTGATTGAGTTTGGTAGTCTGGAAACAACTACGAACTTCGGTTTGTTTTGGGGAACTCCACTTGGTGCCTCGGTGTGAGGCTGTGGCAATTTATTCTCGTGTGTGGACTATTAGGTAGTGGTCTGTAGTCGGAGGGACGAGTAGACACTCGTGCAACAAAGGTCGATCTGTATACTCACCAAAGGGTGTAGAATCAAGAGACGTCTAACGTAAGGGTGGAAAGGCGAGGAACTGAGGAATGGGAAGTGCTAACATGATTTATATGATGAGATGTTTTAATTATGTCATGTTGTATCTGTTTATCTTTATTTTGAGTTCACCCTATCTGTGTGTGTGGCGATGATCATGTAGGTGAGCATGTGGACTCATAGTATTGGAGTGGGGATCAGCAATGTGAGTTTTTATAGTAGTTTTCTTTATGGAGGAATATGGACTATTTTTGTAATGATTTAGTAAGTAGTTTATATTTGTAATAATTGAACGTCGTGGTTTTAATTATTATTGGCGCGTTGACTTTGGATTTTAAATTTTTCTCCACGTGTTGGGAAAGAAGTTATAAATAAATGAGGTTATTTATTTATTCCCTGAATTTTTATTTTAATTAAGTAATTTCTGGCTAAGACGTTACAACACACATATGCGTCAATCACAGACTGCCACCTCATCACCTTCCACCTCTCAAACCCTAGGCACAAGTTCACCATTGAAGTCTTCATCGTGCAACCGTTGATGCCAGCAGCCACCTCACCAGAAAATGTTTCACCAACCACTGCACCCATGCAGATTGATGTGACCCCAACAAGCCCAGCATCAAGCCAAGGTACACCTTCAAGTCCAAGCCCATCAAAAGGTCATATAACAAGGGGCATGCTCAAAAAGATCCAATTGGGCTTCATTTAAGATGGCCCAAGCCCACATGGGCTTCTCACACTCTTCACATGGACTAAAGAAGATGTGAAAATTTGAAGAGGTATATCAAAGAGTAGTAGAATACCAATAAGATTGCCCCATTGTTTATGCCTTGTTTTCTAGAATAATAAGTCAAACAATGTGTACTTGTATTGATAAAATTGGGCTTGACTAAGCCCAATAGGAGATTTGGCCGTGAGCTACCAAAGGTGAAAGGTGGACTAAGTGGAAGTCAACATTCCTTCCTACACCTCACGGATCCAATGCCTTCAAGGGCTAGGAATGTTTCCTCCTTTTCCAAGGCATCATCCAATGGCCGTGAGCATTGCTCCTTCTCCAAGCTATCTTCCACTGCCAAGATTGAATGCCTTTCTTATCCAAGGGCTAAGAGTGCTTATGTGTATTTACTTTCATATAAAAGCCTAAATTTTAGGCTATTGTAATCACTCTTGAACTTTTAAGCAATAGATGCCTAGTGTTGAGAAAACTCCACTCTTATTGCCTTTTGAGAGTTAATTGAGCTAGAGGATTGAAACATCTCCTCTAACCACCTTCCTCTATCTTCTCTAAGATAGAATCGATTTCTCACCTTTCACTCACATTGCCGAGATCATCCCTCATCTTTCACCTAGCTTCCGCCAACCATCACTCATCTCTGGAGATCTCTTCTGCACCTTCATGCAAGGGGCTCTACCACACATGGAGCAACATATACCAATCTCCATACAAGGAGCTCCAATCGCGAACCAGTTCATCATCACCATCACGATGCAACGGAAGACCTCTGCGACGCAAACACCAATCCAGTACCATTGACGCTCCTCCGTGTGCATGGTTCAATGTCCCACAATCACGATAACACCTAAGAGACATACCATTGTGAATGAACCAAATCGTGCCTCCTACAAACGCAACAACCGCTTCACAAATGAGGAGACCTTCATCGGAGAAGGAGACCCACGCATAACAAAGCCATTACAACACCATGCACTTCCTTCACGTACCACTATGGTAGAAACCATAACCAAAGGAAGAAGGGGGATGATTTTAGTGGAAGCAAAGAGCTACTACATGACTAGGGATGGCAAATAAACTTGTCTCTGTGGGTATTGTTTGAACTTATCCCCGTTTTTAGGAATCGCCGCATTGAGTGAGTATGGGTATGGGTATGGGTATGAGTATGGGGATGAGTATGGGGATGTACATATTCGTCCCGTCCGCATCCCCATACCTGCCATAATACCCATCTGCGTTATATCCTCGTCCCCATTTAAATTATTAAAATATTCATGGTTAATTAAGTAACCTTGTATATTTTTTATTTCTTCTAATTGTTTAGTTTGTCATGAAATTCATTCGCATCTCCAATATGTTTTTCATCTTATCATAACCTTTATGCAATTATGTTCAAATGGTGAATGTCAATTAAATATTTTTTATGTCTCACATTTGAATATTTTTATTATTTTGTAATATTTTTATTTATTGTATATTTTCCTTTCACATGAGAATGTTTAACACTTCTAATGTAAGTGATTAATAACATAAACCTTTCATTTACTAGATAATATAAAAAATTTCTTTTCTTTACTTTATTATTATTAATTTTTGTTTCATTTAAAATTTAGAATATTGGTTAATAGTTTGAATTTGATATACATTTATTCTTCTTAATTCCAAGTGTCGGTAATAATGCAAGTGTTGGGAGCAAACACTCTTGTGTAAGAGCATACACTAAATTTCCTAACTGTGCTAGCTTTTGCTAAAGTTTAGGTTATACAACGGGATTATGCACTGGAGATGTTTATTATTGTTCCAAATAAGCAATGCATTCTTTATATTAATGCAAATAATAAAAATATTATTCAATTATGATTAGTTGTGAGAAATTGTATTTTCTCCATTTTACTATGTTTTCTTTAATGATATATTCAATTAGATTATGAAATTATAATTTTTAATTACCATTGATGCCCGTTTCAAAAATCTTAAAAACAATAATCAAATTTTATTTTTAAATTTTATCTTAATTACCTTTTAGTTTAGTATCGACATGACGATAATTTTTTTTATAATGGGTTGGATTAAAAAAAAAATTAAAAGTACGAAGTAAAATTTTGAAATTAAAACTTTGAACTAAAAATATAACCACTAAAGTTGTCTAGTCAATAAATTTTTTGTCAAATGACTTTTGTCACTCAACAATATTTTATTTTTATTTTTATTTAAATGAAAAGATTTAGTTGATTATTTAGGTAATAAAGATTTGTAGTTTGTATCAAGAAAATCAATTACATAGTTATATATAAGAGTAAAATAAATTACAAATACTATAACAAATTTAAATTTAAAAATATTAAGAGATATATCCTTATTTAATAAATAAAGGTTTAATTATTAAAGTTTTGAATTTAAATTATAAGTTTATAAAAAAATAATGAATTAAAAATACTAAGTTGTAAAAATTATTTAAAAAAAAACTAGCCAATATATATTTACTAATTTAATCACATTTGAGTTAAATTAAATAATAAAGAAATTAAAATTACATCGCAATTAATCGATTGAAACATATAATAAAATATTTGAATAATGTGAAACACAAAATATATATTGATGACACAACCCCTAGTTATGGTCAAACACACTCAAGAAGAGTTGAAGTTATATGTGAAAAGTGGACCCAAGCTCTTATCATCATGGGTCATTAGTGAGTTCTTAGTAAATTAGGTTTATTTTGGACTTGTATTATGACCTTAGCGTGTAAGTAATGAAAAAAGTAATTAGCCAAGAAGGGGAAGTTTGAATTGGCCTTTTTTGAAACTTTAGTTCATTTTAATTTTGTAAGAACACCTTTAATTGAATCATAATGACCAAGAACTCAGTGTGAATTTACTACTGGAACATGCATTTTCAGTTGATTAAAAACAAAGTTAACATGTTGATTTCATTAAATAGGGTCAGCTAGACAAATTAGTATATTTCAACAGAATTAGCTACTCTACAAGATTGATTCCAATCACCAATACAAACAAAATTACAGCTTTAGATTATATCAAATCAGTCAAGAACCATACAAAGATTGCCAAAAATAGATTTCTTCAAACTTTTTATCAAACAACAAACAAAGAGAGAGAGAGAGAGAGAGTTCAAACACTTGCGCACACGTAATTTTATACTGGTTCACTCAAAATTGAGCTACATCTTGTTTGTCAAGGCAACCTTAGCCTGAGTTTGCTCTATCTCAAAAGATTTACACAATCCACCAAGATTACACTTTTGAAATATACAAGACACATCAAAACTCTTGAATCCCACAAGAATGTCAACAAAACACATCAAGACTCCCACTTACAGACTTGAAAACCCACTAGACAACACCTAGAAACTTGAGAAAGACCGAACCTAGATGATGGCTATCCCTAGCCAACCAAACCTCTTTCTCCAAGTTTCTACACCAAGCAAAAATGCTCCAAGAAATCAAATATTTTTTCATGAACAACTGTAAATTTGTATAGTCTAGAGAGAAAGACTTTTCTAAAAGTTTAGACTGATTTCATGCTTAAAATGGCAACAATTACAACTCTCTCCGAAAAACCAGATTTATGCTATCGTATTAAACAAGTTGATTTTTCCATTCACTCTGTTGATTTCACTTGACTTAAGTGAAATAAACTACTTGAAAGTTAATTGAGTTGATTGAATATGTAACTTATAGAACAATAGCAACATGTCAATTAATTTGTGAAAAAACCATTTAACAGGTTAAAAGACTTCAAGTAGACCCTAAACATCTATACAATGTCAAATTGTCTTCACTTTGAGATCTAATCTTCAAGCTTTGAGATCTCCATGTAATAGATATATTTAGTATACATTCCAAGCTTGATCAACACACATTCTTCTAGGTCTTCATATCTTCATCAATTGGTCATAATCACATCATGTGACTATGTAGGATCTTCATCAAAATCCGTCCGAAGAAATGTGATTCTCTTAAATTTATTTTTCCTGAAAATAAGAAAAAAAAGACTATTCAAAAGAAATAAAAATGTTTTTTTTTTAATTTTTTAGGTTAACAAGGATTGGCCTAAGTCCTAAATATTTCAATTTACTATCAAAAATTAGAAATTATATTGTTATAGGAAACTATTTGATCTAAATATTTCAATTTACTATCAAAAATTAGAAATTATATTGTTATAGGAAACTATTTGATTTTTTTTTTATGAATCCGAAAAGGATTGACATCTGTCCTGCATATTTCTATTCACCACGAAAAATATAGGATTCAATGTTATCAATAAAGAACAAAGTTCTTTGAATATTGATTTGATTTTTTTTCTTCAATTTTGTAAACGTTATTTGGTATTTTTTATTGTTTAAGGGCGAGCATCTTCTTTACTTTCCATCTCTGATGCCATTCTCTTCCATCCAACGAGGCACTATTGATCGCCTCTTACACCCACGATTAGAGACATCGTTGGTGTCGTTGGCAATAGTCTTTCTTATACTTTCTTCATCTACTTCCTCTGCAATAATAACTTTCTTCTTCAACCTCATTCACGATCTTCTTCGGTGGTGTCTACGACAGTGATGATGGTGACAATACCTGTAGGTTCACTGTTATGATAAAGAATACATGTGGTGAAACATCAAAGGAACACGTGACAGTAGATTTGGAGAAGATGAAACGATACAAAAGTTTGTTAGGAGAATCGGTAAGAGTAAAAATATTTCATTACAATTAAAGGACTGAGTGGGGGGTATTTGTTTTGAAAAAGGAGCACCGAAAAAAAGAGAAAAAATGAAGGAGAACCGAAACATATTTTTAGTCAAGAAAAACATGTTCTAGAGAAGGTATGTTTAAACATTGATAAGGAAAACGAAAAAAAAATCAAGAATATGGGAGATTACTTTAACATGTTAGTTTTTAATTTTTATATAGTTCAAATTAAAAAATTATAATATTTCATTATGTAATGTTATGTAAAAATTACATGCAGCAAAAATAGTAAAAAAATAAATTAAAACTTAAGAATTATTTAAATCGAGAAGTGAAAAACTTTAAATTCATAAAAAAAATAAAAATTAAATTTGATTAACAATCATTATATAAAGTCATATAAATAAAATTAATTGTCAAAATAGAAGTATTATAAAAGTTTAATAAATTTAATTATTTTTAAAATATTAAAATTTAAGTTACATAATAATATATTTTTATCCTTAAACATAAATTATATATATTCTTGTTTAAAATTCTCAATAACTTATAATATAAAGAAAAAGAGGTATTGGTGGCAGTATATTAGAAGAAGGCACCATTAGAGACATAGTTTTATCAAAGAGCAAGATCGACAACATCCTCTTCCTAAACTCACTCTATGTTAAATACTTGTTTTTCCACTCACTGTTAACATAACCATTTAGTTTAACAACATATACCAAATCCATTTGTGCTAACAATCTCATCCTGATTTAATAAAATCAATCTCCATTGAATTGATGAAGCAACATCTTCCATTGATTGTCAAGATTTTGAATTTGAAATATAATCCAAAACAATGCACACAAGATATAAAGTACATAAATGTACATACTCCCCCTATCACTAGTGTGGTTTGTCATACAAAATTTAGTTCATGAATTTTCTCCCATTATATACATTTACTTTTCAATTTTTAAATTCAATTCCTTAAGTTCTTAATTCAATTATGAGAAAGGCCCTTTTTGGATTTGGAAGTGGAAATGCGTCTTGGATAGAAATGAGCATAAACCCTATAACGAAATGAGAAAAAATGGAGGAGGTCAATTTGGGGGATTGCGGAACGGGAGGAAACCACACCACTTGGAGGAGATTCCAAGATAAGTGAGGAAGATCCATCACTTTGAATCGAATATTTAAAGATAAGGATAAGTGGTTCGAAGAAGATCCTCGAGACTTGAGAGAAAAATTCAAATTTTCACATACTCAAATCTGACTATAAATGTGTTTCACAAAGGCTTATACGTTATGGTCATAAACACAAAAAGCCCAACACTACTAAAATTTTGATATAGCACATCCCTTATATAAAAGAGTTTAGGGGCCTCTAAGCCATAACCAAAATTGTACAAGGGTATGTCTACTAATACCCAACCCTAACTTCTAGAAACTAGGTTAAAATTAGGTTACAAAATGAGACAAAAAGAGCTAATTATGGTGTATGCAAAGAGAGTTTCGTCCAAACTCTAAAGGAGACTAAGAAATGTGTCTTATATGTCTCTAAAAAGGCCAAAAAGGTACTAAAGACAAAGAAGACCAAGTGGTACAAAAGTACACTTGCTTTATGTTTTTTACTTTATGCTTTCCTTTCTCCTCCACCTAGGTGCCAAGTCAGCTCTACTTTCCACTGTGCATGTGCCACATCATCCACCATACTTAACCTTAATTAAACCTACAAAACACATAAACATGTTGACTTAGGTTAAGTCAACTCTAGTCAACTAATCATCCCTAGTCAAAAGTCAACAAGTCAACCAAGTTTAAGTCAACCAAGTTAAGTTAGGGGAATTCAAACATAATGAAAAAATAATGAAAGGGATGAAGAATTAGGGACCTTCCTTCCTATACATCCTTAGTCTTCTTAAGCATGTGCCTCTATCCTTGGTTGGAGTCAAGACTTCATCATATATGGTGAAAAACATAAAGGTGGAAGGAATTGGATGTGCAGTAGGTTGGTGATTGAGTACCATTTTTTTTATTGGTTGAGAAATGGGAATGCGAGTTTTGGATATGTAAATTTTGTTGGAAGTCAAGTAAAATGATAATTGGATGTTTATTCATTTATTTTGTGCATATCTTTGTATGTGATGTTTTGAAACAAATTTTAGGTGCATAAAAACGTTGTTTTTTGTATGTCTGGGTGTGTTTAGACGTTGGGCAACAAGGTTGGTCACTAGGCAAATTGTATTTGCAAGACAAAGTGGTCACTTGGTGACAACTACTGTGGTCGTTGCGCGAATGATGTGGTTACTGGGCTAGAGCTTTGTGAGGCAAGGTGGTCGTTGGGCGACTGACTTTTTGTGTGTTGATACATGTTTTGGCGTTTTGAGCATTATGTTTCTTGTTTTATGTGTTATGTTTGTTATGAATGTGATTGCAAGTTAGTAGTGATGATACATGTATGATGTGATGTGCTAAGTCATTTTATGATGAATTCAAATGATGAGTTGAGGTATGGTTGATCACATGATGATGTTATATGCATGTATATATATAT
>Ga0214544_1008137_pt1 | contig 17791 bp, 11 predicted proteins | sample CNSS3metaG_FD_160074 | JGI IMG/M metagenome (GOLD analysis project Ga0214544, IMG submission 160074) | Root nodule microbial communities from cowpea collected in UCLA plant growth center, Los Angeles, California, USA - CNSS3 | ecosystem: Host-associated > Plants > Roots > Nodule | place: USA... | reverse complement strand
TTTTTAGAGAGAACAAACACTTTTTTTTTTTTTTTTTTTTTTTTTTTTTTTTTTATATATTTTTATATATATATATATATATATATATATATATATATATATATATATATACTTTGTTAGAATTTCCATATTGGTTAAAAATAAGACGATTTAACGATATATAAATAGGTGTAAATTTTCCTTTACGAGTTAGTTTTGTCGAGTTGAATTAGGATTAAAAACTTTTATAATTTTTCTTATTTGTATATCTTATAGAAGTCAATTACTAGGCATAAAAGTAGTTTATTTTTTCTTAATAATAGAACTGTGTGTGAGATTTTGGACAAAACTATATTTATCTCAACAAAATTTTGTGTATTTACATACAATTGAATGATTCCAAATTAAACCAATCCAGTTTTTATTGAACCGGTTTGATTTGGATTGCATTTTTCTTTTGAAAACTTCAAATCAATCTAAACCAATGAAAATAGATTGTTCTGGATGTTTTTTTTTCAAAATCTGATCTAACTCAAACACCTACAGCAGAAAGAATTGAATAACAGAGTATCATTGGAAGAAGCATGTAGTAGTGAACTGTAGTTTTTTCTTTCTAAAAGACTCTAACATACACTGTAGCTTTTGGTATCTGGGTGAGTATATGCCATTTGTAGTTGCCAATAACACACTCAAGTTCAGACAAAGGGAAGACCCATCGTCCTTTTATGTTTTAAATATTGGACAATTGGTGTTAGTTCTCTGTAATGTAGCTGTGAATGATACAAGTTTGAATCCAATCATTGTTGTTTATAATTCGTCCAAATGCTGTTAGTTCGATAAATATATATTCATCTTATCTCCTTTTGTGAATGTCATTTTACTTTCTGAAGAATCCCAATTGTACACCAAGTAATAAACAGAAAAATATAAAGCCGGCAACTGTTTGAATTGGTCAGTTTTGGCTATAAAATGGACGAATCACCAACCATAAAATTAGTCACCATTTCCAACTCCAGCTTTCTATTCTGGACCCTTTCAGTGTATCATGGGGTTTGCCAAAGTTTTAAGCTATTTCACCCTTCTCCTTTTCATAGGGTATACTTTGGTGAATGGATCCACCCCAAAGGTAAGGAGCATATATCATTTTGACTTGATGTATGCATGCAATGCTGTCTACGTTAGTTGCATGCATGTACAATAGTAGAAAGAATTTGAATTCTCTGTTAAGTTTGTCTGTACTGTTTCTTTATTGTGTCTTTGTAATACACTCATGGATAACAATTCTTATGTTTTAAAATATATTAAAAGAAATTTAATATACCACATCATTGTATTTTTAATGTTCAGTGGAAGACAATACTAAAAAATTCAAAAAAGAATCTGGACTTAGAGTAAAAGCTATAAACTACTTGTATGGAACTAAACTAACTTTTGGAGTTCTATTGATACAGCATCATATAGTTTACATGGGAGATCATTCACACCCTAATTCAGAATCCGTGATCAGAGCAAACCATGAGATACTAGCTTCAGTCACTGGAAGGCATGCCACTCATTTTGAGATAAAATCCATAGAATTGTTTATAGTTATAAGTGTTCTTCTAATTTTAATTTATTTGAAAAAGGAATAGTTTTGACCAAAATGGACTTCCTGTGTACATTCTTTCTACTTTTCAGCCTAAGTGAAGCAAAAGCAGCAACCATCCACCATTACAGTAAAAGCTTCCAAGGCTTCTCAGCTATGATTACACCTGAACAAGCCACTCAACTTGCAGGTATTATTTCCAGTGTTATATGCTTCTGTCTTCATCTTTTCACTATATTGGAGACAAGGAAACAATGAGGACTAATTCAATAATTTGAAAATGGCCTCTGGATTTAAAATATGTAGCTCCAATTTGGAGTTGTATTTGCTCAGGTTTCAGAGTGAAAAAACATATTCTATAAGGAATTCATCGACCATTTACTTGCTCAGGCTCTGAACAACGTTTTGAATTGTGTTTCAGAACATAAATCGGTAGTGTCAGTTTTTGAGAGCAAAATGAATAAACTCCACACCACACATTCTTGGGATTTTCTTGGATTGGATACTATCTACAGGAACCATCCTATACCACTGGACACTGCATCCGAAGTCATTGTTGGTGTCATTGACTCTGGTTAATACTTTCCTTTGCCCTCTCTTTTTTCTGTCATTTGGATTAAAAACAAGTGACTCAACATTGGTTTTCAGGAATCTGGCCGGAATCGGAAAGCTTCACTGATTATGGATTAGGTCCCGTGCCCAAAAGATTCAAAGGAGAGTGTGTGACTGGTGATAACTTTACACTAGCCAATTGCAACAGGTAAGAACTCAAAATCCATCATTGACTGTTTTTGAGATTGATGTACAATATTGAAGTAAATAAATCAAGCAGTTGAAACTGTTAAAGTGTAATGTAAAATCATTCACATTTTTCACCTAATAATAGTTTAAAATTTGGGTTAGTGTTCTCTGACACACTTTGTGACAAAGTGTTAGTAAATGAACTTTAAGCCTAACTTAATCTTATAAAATCAGCTTGAAAAATGAGATTTACACTCACTTTATACACTGTAAATTGGCTGTCGATGATGGACTTCTAACATCCTCTACCGTCGAGGTATATACATCTAAAATGTCAACCATACAAAACCGACTTATAAATTGTTCTTATTACTAGTTCCAACATAAATTGGTCTAGATTTCTACTTCTATCTTTGCCAACCTAATTCTTCTAATAAGAAACACTAGATTTCAGCACAAACTAGATTCTCTTACATGAATGAATGTGTTCAAATTCATCATACATTCATGTTTCCTCACCGAATAGGCTAAACTTTTTGGATAGCTGGTTTATGGCAGAAACTTATGGTATGCAACTGATATATAAAGATTGTCATTTGCTATGTCATTCACCTGGAATTTGGATTTTTCAGGAAAATTATAGGTGCTCGGTTCTATTCAAAAGGGTTTGAAGCAGAAAATGGCCCTCTAGATAGTGTTGTGAATAAGATATTTTTCCGGTCACCTCGAGATAATGATGGACATGGAACACACACAGCTTCCACAATAGCAGGGTCCATTGTTGCTAATGCCAGCTTATTTGGCATTGCCAAAGGAACAGCTAGAGGTGGTGCCCCAAGTGCTAGACTTTCCATCTACAAGGCCTGTTGGTTTGACTTTTGTAGTGATGCTGATATTCTTTCAGCAGTGGATGATGCTATTCACGATGGCGTTGACATATTATCTCTTTCTCTTGGTCCTAATCCTCCTCAGCCAATTTACTTTGAAGATGCAGTCAGTTTAGGAACATTCCATGCATTTCAAAAGGGTATTCTTGTTTCTGCTTCAGCTGGAAACTCAGTTTTTCCACGTACTGCATGCAATGTTGCCCCTTGGATCCTCACTGTTGCTGCTAGCTCCATAGACAGAGATTTCAGTTCAAACATCTACCTTGGTAACTCAAAGGTCTTAAAGGTGAAGTCATTAACAAACCCTTTTGAAATTTTAACACCAATATACGTGTAATGCATATATCAGTCTCGGTTACTAAATTAAGGTTTATAAACTTCATCAGGGTTCTTCTTTGAATCCAATAAAAATGGAGCACCAGTATGGTTTGGTATATGGAAGTGCTTCTGCAGCTGCTGGAGTTTCAGCAGTAAATGCAAGGTGTTCTCTCTGTTATGTGGCTGATCACAAACTTTGCTGTTATAAAGTGACATGATTGAACTTTTAATCCTATTTCCTTGATTTCTCCATGTAACAGCTTCTGCAAGAACAATACTCTAAATCCTACATTAATCAAGGGTAAAATTGTGATCTGTACAATCGAGAATTTCAGTGATAACAGACAAGAGAAGGCCATAGAAATAAGGAAAGGTGGAGGGGTTGGAATGATACTTATTGATCATAATGCCAAAGATGTTGGTTTTCAATTTGTCATCCCAAGCACTCTCATTGGTCAGGATGCAGTAGAAGAGCTTCAAGCATATATAAAGACTGATAAGTGAGTTTCAAAAGTTAGTCAAATAGAGCAATAAATCTATAATATCAAAGTTAGTCACACTTCATTGTCAGAAGATTGATCCATAAAACATCGACCGCTAATGCTTTATTATGTCAGGAATCCTACTGCTAGAATCTACCCTACAATAACTGTAGTTGGTACCAAACCAGCACCACAAATGGCAGCTTTTTCTTCTATGGGACCAAATATTATAACACCAGACATTATTAAGGCAAGTTTACTTAGACTCATGTATATTTAGACTACTGCATGCACCAGATTCTTCCTAGTTTAACCTTTTTGTTGACCCAGAAAGGATACAGAGGACATAGTGTTGAAGGTCGATTCTGTAGTCATTTATGCTAATTAGTGTGCTCTAATTCAACTCTGCAGCCAGATATCACAGCACCTGGACTGAATATTTTGGCAGCATGGTCTCCAGTAGGAACTGATGCCACAGTTGAACAACGACCTGTCAACTACAACATCATTTCAGGAACATCAATGTCTTGTCCACACATAACTGCAGTTGCAGCAATTATTAAATCTCACCACCCATCTTGGGGTCCTGCAGCCATAATGTCTTCAATAATGACAACAGGTAAGTTTTCATGAGTGAAGATTCTCTATTGGATTTTTCGGTGTCGTCCTCTGCTGAGCATCAACAATAGAGTAATGTTCATCCAAATTCAGTACAGAAAAATCCAGTAGAGAATCTAAACTCGTTTGCTTCAAAACTTCGTGGCAACTACCAAAGTCATGAGAATAGGTGTTTGTTACTATGATCATCTTAAATTAATGCCGTTTTTTTCCTAATGTTACAGCAACAGTTACTGATAACACACACCATCTCATAAGACGAGAACCAAATGGAACTCAAACCACACCATTTGACTATGGATCCGGACATGTTAACCCAGTTGCATCACTGAATCCGGGATTAGTATATGAATTTAACTCCCAAGATGTTTTGAATTTTCTGTGCAGCAATGGAGCAAGCCCAGCACAACTTAAAAACCTCACTGGGGATCTTACTCAATGCCAAAAACCTCTTACAGCTTCCTACAACTTCAACTATCCTTCCATTGGAGTGTCCAACTTGAATGGAAGTTTATCAGTTTATCGTACAGTTACTTATTATGGTGGGGAGCCAACAGTATATTCTGCAAGTATTGAAAATCCATCTGGTGTGAAGGTTACTGTTACTCCAGCAGAATTGAAGTTCTACAAAACTGGGGAGAAGATAACTTTCAGGATTGACTTCTTCCCTTTCAAGAAAAGCAATGGAAACTTTGTGTTTGGCTCCTTGACATGGAATAATGGCAAACAAAGGGTTAGGAGTCCTATTGGTGTCAATGTACTCTCTACTTAATGTGGAGTGCTTCTTGGTCTGTGTCATTCTTGGGTTTACACCTAAGAAAATGCATTTATGATCATATCACTTCGATTTCTGCAATAAAAGAAAGGTTCAACTCAAACCAATATTTATGAACTTCTATTGCCTGTGATCATCAGTGCATATGCTCTCTAAGTCATGGTAAACATTGTATTACACATGTTAAGGACACTGTAACATTGTGTTTTTCCATGATGGTTAACAAAAAGCTTGTTTTTGGAAGCATACCAAATCATACAAGTAGTAAAATAGAAAGTTCAAGAAAAAATATTGGACCTACTCCTGTTTAATGGCTGGATTAACATCAAATTAAAGCAAAATTTCAAGTAAGATAATTGCTAGATAAATGCTCTAAATGTTGGTATATAAAGCATTTATCAATGGTTAACCTTTGTCCAAACCTGATTATGTTTTATGTAAACACACTGTGTTTATTGTGGTTAAACTTTGTGTAGTTTTTGTGATGTTAATGTAGGTCATTATACCTTTATCAATTATCATCAAGGGGGATCAAGACGCATATTACAAATAAAATTTATTGTTTCATTGTGTCACATATTTTAATAAATTGAGACTAAACTGTTAGTTTTTCATTTTTTAAATTTGGAATGAAGTAAAAGCTTTCTTATGTATTGTTGGGCTCACTCATCTCCACTAAATATGGAACTCTGACTTCTCACCCTTAAATTTCTTACAATTATCAAGTTTTATCTTGAAGAACTTATTAGTGTTGAATCTTCTTAGGTTCCTTTTATTGACTTCATACGAACCCATTATCTGTGCTTTGAAGTCTTCTTAATTTGTTGCATTCTTTGAGATCACCTTTTCTTATTGCTTGAATCCTGAAAGTCCACATCAGTAAATTCAATTATTACTCAGCACATTTTACTTCTTACCAGCACCATAGCTTTTGTTTTAACATAAAAAGAAATTTGAAATGAAACATTTTGCATTGTAAACATACAATTTGTGGTCGCCAACAACACACTTTCGAGTTTCAAACAAGGTAGATTAATTGAAGTTTTAAATATTGGAAAATTTGTACAGTTGCAAATAACGTTGTTGTGAAAGATACAAATACGAGTCCAGCAAATAATGACCCATGTTGGTTATAATACAATGACCAAGTGATTAATTAAATCAATATACATTCATCTTATCCTATAGATGTCTTTTTTGCTTTGTTTAGAATCTCATGTGTTCACTAAGTTATAAACAGAAACATATAAAGCCGGCAAATGATTTTTTTACATGAAATAACATATAAGTTTGTTCATTTTTGGTTATAAAACTGCCCTATAATCTACCATAAAAAGGGTCACTATTTCAACATCTATCTTTCTACTCTGAACCCTTAGGGAATATCATGGGGTTTGAAAAAATTTCAAGTTTTTTCATCCTTCTCTTCTTTGGGTATACTCTGGTGAATGGATCCACCCCAAAGGTAAGGAACACATTCACTTGAACTTGATGCATGTGTGTCTGTGTAATCTGCATGCAACTGCACCCTATGAGATAAGTTACTAGTAGCAACTACTTGCACAGATCAAAACTAATTTTTTGGATTTGAATTGTTGTAGCATTACATAGTTTACATGGGAGATCATTCACATCCTAATTCAGAATCTGTTATCAGAGAAAACCATGAGATACTAGCTTCTGTTACTGGAAGGCATGCCACACAATTTGAGATGAACTTCAAGGAATTAATTACAATTATCAGTGTTTTTCTTTTTGTTTTATTCAAAATGGAACAATATTCAGGCTAAAAAGGGTTTCCTGTGTAAATTCTTTACACTTTTCAGCCTCAGTGAAGCAAAGGGTGTTGCAGTCTACCATTACAGTAAAAGCTTTCAAGGCTTCTCGGCCATGATCACTCCAGAGCAAGCTAAACAACTTGCAGGTATTGCTTCCACTGTGTCAATTTTACAAGAAAACATTTTGAATATGACAGGGAGATTCCCAGTTAAAATAATCTTTGATTGTCATCTAAAGAACAGTTTTCTGAAACAATTTTGTTTCAGAATATAACTCAGTGGTATCCGTTTTTGAGAGCAAAATGAATAAACTTTACACAACACATTCTTGGGATTTTCTTGGATTGGAGACTGCCTACGAGAATCATGCAGCATTGGACATTGCATCAGATGTCATTGTTGGTGTCATTGACTCTGGTAAATAATTTTTTTGGTACTTTCTCTTTTTTCTTTCATTTAGATTACAAAGAGTGACTTAACATTGGTTTTCAGGAATCTGGCCAGAATCAGAAAGCTTTAATGATTATGGATTAGGTCCTGTGCCTGAAAAGTTTAAGGGAGAGTGTGTTACTGGTGATAACTTCACACTAGCCAATTGCAACAAGTAAGAACTCATTTTGGAATTCAAAACCTAATACAGTGGTAGGTACTGCATCTGATGTACATAATGAAGTTATGCAACACATGCCATCTGTTGAACATAATTTGGGTTCTGCATCATTTAATACTTTTTTGAATTGGGTTAACCACAAAGTGTAGGAGAGATAAAACACTATAAAATGAAAGATATTAGCATTTGTTGTAGCTAAGTGTGAGTTGGAGTTCTACATTGGGTATAAATGGTTGAGAATTCAATTATGAGTCCAAGTCTCATATCGGTTAGAAACGAGAAAGTTAAGTACTTTGTAAGAAAGAAGACTCATTGTTAAAAAGTAAACTTCAAATTTACAATACGATGTGTAAGGTGAAATTTGCATTCATCCACTTAAATACTGCAAATTGGTAGAACAATAAACTCAACAATCATCAAACTTTGTTAGGATAGGCCATAACTCATGGCTCTAATATATATGTTAAGAAGTAGACTTTAAGTCTAACTTAACCCTACAAAATCCCAGTAGTAGAAAGTGTCACAAGTCGTTCACTACCTATGTCATCTCACCTGGAGTTTGGATTTTCAGGAAAATTATTGGTGCACGGTACTATTCAAAGGGGTTTGAAGCAGAAAATGGTCCTCTAGAGAGCAATGCCAACAGGATATTTTTCCGATCAGCCCGAGACAGCGGTGGACATGGAACACACACGGCTTCAACAATAGCAGGATCCATTGTAGGCAATGCCAGTTTACTTGGCATTGCCAAAGGAACCGCTAGAGGGGGTGCACCAAGTGCCAGACTTTCCATCTACAAGGTCTGTTGGTTGGGGTTCTGCAGTGATGCTGATATTCTTTCTGCCATGGATGATGCCATCCATGATGGAGTTGACATACTATCTCTCTCCCTTGGCCCTGGTCTTTCTCAGCCAATTTACTTTGAGGATGCTATCAGCATAGGATCATTCCATGCTTTCCAAAACGGAGTTTTTGTCTCTGCTGCAGCTGGAAACTCGTTTTTTCCAGGTACTGCTTGTAATGTTGCTCCTTGGATCATGACTGTTGCTGCTAGCACAATAGACAGGGAATTCAGTTCAATTATCTACCTTGGTAACTCAAAGATCTTAAAGGTTAAGTCAACAATAACAAACAATTTCTGTAGTTAACATTAGTATACATCTACTGCATTCCAGTATCAGTTAATTTAATCAAGAAAGGTTTATGTGCCTTCAGGGTTCTTCTTTGAATCCAACAAGAATGAATGAATCGTATGATTTGATATATGGAAGTGCCGCTGCAGCTACTGGAGTTTCACCCATAAATGCAAGGTATCTTCTGCATTATTTCTCTAAGAACAAACAAATTTCAACATTGATAAATGTTTCAGATTCTACCTACGCAACTTCTTGACGTCTACTCTACACTCTTTAAGCAAACTCAAACAAGTACTTTAGTGACATGATTCAAATTTTTAATGGCAGACAAAACTGGTCTCATTAAACAAGAGTGACATGATTCAAATTTTTTAATACTATTCTTTGATTTATTCGTACAGCTTCTGCAAGAACAATACTCTAGATCCTACCTTAATCAAAGGTAAGATTGTGATTTGCACAATTGAGGATTTCTTGAGTGATGACAGACGAGAGAAGGCCTTAATAATAAGGCAAGGTGGGGGTGTTGGAATGATACTTAATGACCATAATGCCAAAGATTTTGGTTTTCAATTTGCCATCCCAACCACTCTCATTGGTCAGGATGCCTTAGAAGAGCTTCAAGCCTATACATCGACCGAGAAGTGAGTCCTAAAAGTTTGCTACAAAGGAGAGAAAATATTTAGTAACAAGTTAGTCACACTAATTATCAAAATATTGATCATGAAACATTGTCTACTAATGTTTTACTATGTCAGGAATCCCAAAGCTAGAATCTACCCAACAATAACTGTAGTTGGTACCAAACCTGCACCAGAAGTGGCAATTTTTTCTTCCATGGGACCAAATATAATAACACCAGACATTATTAAGGCAAGTTTACAGATAGATTATGTTTAGAGCTACATGCACAACAGATTATTCTGAATCCAGATTCTTTGTTGAGTTTTTTGATAATGTCCTCTGTTCAGCATTAAAAATACACTCACATTGGTACTTTAAAAAACTTTTTAATATATTTTAAGACTTCAAAATCAGTGTACATATGTGAATTTTGAAATCACAGTAGAGGAACAACACTTAAAACCCAACAGAGAATCCAAATTTGATTATTCTGGTCTAATTGACACAAAGGGATATAGTGTTGAAGGTTGATATATACTTGGTCCCATAATTATATATGATGCTAAATAGTGTGTTTTCATGAAATTATGAAGCCTGACATCACAGCACCTGGAGTGAATATTTTAGCAGCATGGTCTCCGGTTGGAACTTTAGCCACAGTTGAAGAACGAGCCCTCAACTATAACATCCTTTCAGGAACATCAATGTCTTGCCCCCATATAACTGCAGTTGCAGCAAATATAAAATCTCACCATCCACACTGGGGTCCTGCAGCCATAAAGTCTGCAATAATGACAACAGGTAAGGTATTCTTCGTTCATGCTAAAAAATTCCTTGTCAAGAACAAGAGTGGATGTTTGTAATTGTGATTATTACGATGGTTCACCGAAGAGATACAACATCAATTAGACATGAGCCTAACTCATATATAAGGGATTAACACTACTTCTGACCCAAAATCTTAAGACAATGAATTTATGGGTTTTCATCTTTATATAATGCTCAACTTTCTTAATTTTACTCGATATGGAACTTAAACTTACACTTGCATTCCTAACACATTCTAACCGATGCCTTTGTTTTAATGTTACAGCCACAGTTATGGATAACACACATCACCTCATAGGAAGAGATCCAAAGGGTACTCCAACCACACCATTTGACTATGGATCCGGACATGTTAACCCAGTTGCATCACTGAATCCGGGATTAGTATATGAATTTAACTCCCAAGATGTTCTGAACTTTCTGTGCAGCAATGGAGCAAGTTCAGCACAACTCAGAAACCTCACTGGGAATCTTACTCAATGCCAAAAACCTCTTACAGCTTCCTACAACTTCAATTATCCTTCGATTGGAGTGTCCAACTTGAATGGAAGTTTATCAGTTTATCGTACAGTTACTTATTATGGTGGGGAGCCAACAGTGTATTATGCAAGTGTTGAAAACCCATCTGGTGTGAAGGTTACTGTTACTCCAGCAGAATTGAAGTTCTGGAAAATTGGGGAGAAAAAAAGTTTCAGAATTGATTTCTTCCCTTTGAGGAATAGCAATGGAAAGTTTGTGTTTGGTGCTTTGGTATGGAACAGTGGCACACAAAGGGTGAGGAGTCCTATTGCTCTCAACGTGCTATCTACTTAATGTTCATTGCTTCTTGGCTTTGTATCAATATAAGGTTTTCATCAAAAGAAAATGCATTCAAATGTTCTATCTTTTATCGCAGTATCAGTTCTGTATCTGCACATAACTTCATCTTAATTTTAACTAAATTATAAAATTTACCCCATTATTAAAAAAAAATCATTTTTATCATTATTAAAATATTATATTTACATATATTAATATTAAGAGTCTTAATTTAAGACGATATATATGTAGAGGCACGTTAGCATTAAGGTTTTTCGAGAAAAAATAAATAAATAATGGGTTTGCACGAGTAATGCACTGGGTTAATTTATAGTTGGGCTTATGTCAAACAAAAAAAGAAGGAAGTTACTTTTTCCACCCCCCAAGACTACTTCCTAATTCTCTACGAGGGTGTTTAAAATATCTAAAACACCCATGCTTGAATTGTGAAACTCATAAACATAATCCAGAATGTATTTTCAAATCAAAAACTACATTTCAAATTATGCATTTCATAATTATATTTCTAATTACATAACTTGGAATGCATGTCAAATCCAAAAATCTACTCTTGATTTTGTGGTATGAAATAAACTTTCTAGATGTAATCCAAAAATGTTTTTCTAAATTTTTAGAGAGTTAAATATGTTTTCAGTCTCTTAACTTCTAGTGAAAATTGAAATTAGTTTCTCTTGGAATCTCTAGCTTAATTTAGTCTCTCAACTTTAGAAATTTGTGGATTTAGTTTTTTTAACCAGATTTCATTAAATTTATTTGGCGTTTTAAATGTGTTTCATAATACCATTTGAGCGGTTTACACTATTTGACACATTTTGGCTTTAATGATAGCTGGAAACACGTTTCAAACGTCAAACAAACTTGACAAAATATTGTTAACGGGACTAAATCCACATATTTCTAAAGATAGAAGACTAAATTAGTCAAAAATTTCAAAGATTGACTAATTTTAATTTTTACATAAAATTAACCAAAAAATATATTTAATCCATTTTTAAATTACAATGTATTTCTAAATTATTCATAATACATTCTTTAATTACTCAATTCAAATTTACTTTTAAATTATGAAATCTAAAATGTATTTTTAAGATTTAGAAGATAATTTTGAATTATATAATTTTTAAAAAATTAGAATGTACAATATAGAATATTTCCAATCAATGAATAAGAACATATGCCCAAAATCTAGACCAAGCTCTACTCAAGTGTTCATGAAAATGGAAATTAAAACAAAGAATGAACAAAGGAGAAAGTAAAGCTGGGAATAAGAACCATGTTTTTCTTTTCTGTTTTCTCTCTTCCTTTTTCCCCTTTCACTCCATCATTTCTATTTCTTGGTTTGTTCTGGCCATGAGATAACGTTATTTGAAAAACAATCGGTATCATGAGATAACGTTGTTTAACTTTCTTTGTTTTTTCTTGTCCAAATTTATTTCATGGCTCTGATAATTCATGATTGTAAATATTTAGAAAGTTCCGTTTTGGGTAAGAAAAAAAAAGTTGTTTTTTTTTTTTTTTTGCCTAGAGTCAAGAAAGTTCATAGTTGGACCTACCTACCTACGACCAACCAAATAATGTTGCATAATTTATCCACTTCGGTCAAACATATGTGAATGTTGAAAAGAGAAAAAAAAGTCAACAAAATTTGGATGGTTCAATGAAACTGTCAACTGTGACCAATTTGTGTGACAATTCATCTTTTGCCGATTAATAAAGAGATTGAGAAAAAAGAACATAAAAACGGTGAGACTCGTATTTAAAATACAAACACGTAAAAGGAATAACTACATTATCATCTTTTACATTAATAACGTAAAAGGAAAGATCAAAAGGAATAAATTAATTATCTTAATAAAAAAATTAATGTCATCAACTTAATCATCACCTTATTACCTGCTCATAAATCTATCTAGACATCATAACATTATTTCATATTACTTCTATTTTTTTACGCAAATTAAAATTTTTGAAAGATAAAGTTATGATGAAATAAAAATAAAAAACATGAATAGTTTACTAAGAAATTTTTTAATTGTATTCTTTAATTTTTGTTTTTATAAAATTTTGGATTTTACAAGAAAAAAATGAAATATTAATGAGATTTTGAGAAATTTTATATTTAAATATCATACAAAAACCACATAAAATATTTTCTTTATCTAAAGAGTGAAAATCTACTTACTCTAAGAATAAGCCACTTAAATTGTTCTCAATCTCAAATGTCTATATTTATTTTATGTTGAGAATTCATATTAATAGATCACTATTAGCTTTGATGCATCAATATTTCACAACGAAGAGGGGTGAATTGGTTTTTCAAACTTTTGATTTGTTCTTATACTTGAAAAACAATTTTTATGAAATCTTTAACCAATTGACATACGAAGTTTAAAAATGCATATTGTTCAACTTTTATACCTAGCAAAAATTAGAAGAGAATGAAAGAGAGCACAAGAGACAACAAAATTTATACTGGTTTGATTCAAATGAATCTCACTAAAAATTTCACTATATCAACAAGAGAAGGAATACAAGAAACATCTATGCAATTCCTAAACTCTAAAATCACACTTTCTTGAAGACATCCCTTCAAAAAATGTGCAAACTGTAATGCTCCAAACAATTACACACAATTACCACAATCACAGTGATAACACATAATTTCAAATTCAAGAAACTACAAGAAAAGAATACAAAAACAGTGAACAATAACACCTGATTTAGTACACAACTTTGGTGTCAATATTACACCTTATTCATTTGATTTTGATGATCATTCTTTATGAACACTTAAGCCCTTGCTGCAGAATTTGCTCCAAGAAGATTTTCAGCACTCTTTTCTCTTTCTTTTTGGTTGAAAACGTTGTTAACAGAAAGTGTTAAATCTGTTTTTATTTCAACCGCTGCTGTCAGGATAAGCCTAATCGACTACATTAGTTGACTAATCAACTATATTATGACAAGATCCAAATCCAAGTTTCAAAACTAATTTAATTAACTAGATTAGTAGCTTAATCGACAACAAATTAACATTTTCATATTATCATATATATATATATATATATATATATATATGTCTTGTTTTAATTTCAATCATTCTCATATTACTATACGTTGTTATGTAAGTAATATATTTTTTATACGAAAAAATTAAAATTAAAACTAACTTATTAGAATGTATGTTCATCAATTAAAATATTTTTTATTTGTTATCATTTTAACGTCGGTCATGTATTATAAAAAAGAAATAATTTACTTTAATATATTGTTGTATCTATATACTAACAAATATTATACTATTTAAAAAAGTAATTGATTGACTTTATTTAGTTTTTGGAATAATGCAATCTCCAATGTTATATGAAAGTATGATGTTAGATTTAAGAAAAGAAAAAACAAGTGTTGATGGAAGTGAGAGAGGTGCCATGTTTGAGTGATAAAAGCTTCGTTACAGTTTTCATATCATTGGCAGTCAAACGTCAACCTTTCACATCATCCCCTCACTCCCTATTTAATTTCGGTGCCTATCTTTGCTGTCCCATTTATTTACTTTCTTCACCTTCTGCTTCTGCACTGTACTTTGCTCAAAAAAACAAAACTTAAAAAATGCAATGAATGATGGATGATGGGTGAAGGTTAAAGTGATGGGTTGTGAGACCTCATTTATGGAATGGGTGGGGTCGCACACACACGATCTGACTACCTTCTTTAAATCACATCAAATGCAATGAATGGGAGCCTCAGTTCCAAAGAACTTCTTCAGAGACTGAATCCCAAATTCAGACCTTATTTTCAGATAATTAATAACCCTTCAATGTCATCACATCCCAATGCTTCAAGAATCGGAATCTATTCATCTTATCCACCATTTTTAAAATATCAAATAATTATTCATACTACTAAAAAAAACTCAAATTTTGTATTAATTTTGTTTAAAAGTTTGGATTAAATATGTTTTTAGTTCTCTAGAACTTTAATAAATTTTGATTTCTAAACTTTAAAAATGAATGAATATAGTCTTTTAACCCAATTTTATTAACTCTTTTTTAAGTTTCAAACGCATTTCTCAGTAAATATTGGAGTTATTTACGCCGTTTGACATATTCTCAACTCAATATTTACTGAGAAATGCGTTCGAAACATAAAAAAAAAATTAATAAAATTGGGTTAAAAAGACTATATTCATTCATTTTTAAAGTTTAGGGACCAAAATTTATCAAAGTTTTGACCATTGACAAATTCCAATTTTGAGTCAAAGTTCAGGGACTAAAAACATACTTAACCCTAAAATTTTTGATAGAAAATATTTACAAATTTTGTTGTAAAAAAATTACACGAAATTACTATCAATTTTTTTATAAAATATTTTATATAAAATACTTTTTGTAACAAATTTTATAAAAAATATTTACAAATTTTATAATTTTATAAAAAATAATTACTCACAAAAAAATTACTTGTTAATTAAACTTTTAGAAAAAATAACAGAAAAAAATTTTCTAATAAATTCTTTTAACAAATTTATAAAAAAAATCTAGTGTAATATAAAAATTTATAGTAATATCATGAATAATCACCGACATGTTATCTTAAATTAGTAAAAATTGTAAAGACTAGATTTTAGGTTTAGTTTATAAAATTAACTTATGAAATTTTCATTTATGTTAATATTATAGTAGTATTATAATGAATGTTATGAGAAGTGTAACAAATAATAGTTTTGTTTTCGTGTTAAACCTCAATAATTATTATTTTTAAATAAAACGGAGAAGATGAGTGACAAAAAAAGGTGCCATACATTGACTTTTCTTAAATAATGAAATGACAAACGTGCTTTTCATCCTTAGCCACAAGAAATAACAAAAGGGACTTCTTTGTAAAATGAAAGTTATATTCCTCTGAGGACGAAATTGACTTAAGTAACTGGTTGTTGTTGTAGTGGCCCCTCTTTTATCACCTTCTTAATTTCATAATTAACATTTAAATCTTCATTCATAATCTACTAAATAGTTAGAACGGATAAAATTTAACCTAATAAGTTATTATTAAAACAATATTTTAGACGTAAAAGTAATTCAAAAGTGTTATTGTGCAAGTGTTCTTAGTTTAGGGTGATTTAATTAAAGTATTTAAGTACTTATATATGTTTCCCAATTATTGTTGTTTGATTGGTTGAATGTGTAGATGTTATTCAATTAAGGATAAGTTAGGTTTTTGATGAGAAGATATCAAGAGGATTCGACATCAAGTGAATAAATTTAAACATAAGAGATTAAGAAACTAATTAAAAAAATTAAGACAATAAATTTACGTATCTATTTATCTATATATTATTTATTTTACTTATTTTTATTTGATTTAAAAATTTTAATCCATTCTAAAATTTTATTAAGATGTCCAAAGTTTACTACAGAAATGCTGAATTTATCAACAAAAATTTACCAAGAAATAAAAAATTATCAATAATATGTAATTAAATATATATATATATATATATATATATATATATATATATATATATATATATTCATGTTTGAATTACTGACAAAAATATTTGTTGGTAAAGTCTCACGACGTTCTGAACCCAGTTCACGTACCGTTTTAATGGACGAACAGCCCAACCCTTAGAACATACTACAGTCCCAGGTGGCGAAGAACCGATATCGAGGTGCCAAACCTTTCTGTCGATGTGAGCTCTTGGAGAAGATCAGTCTGTTATCCCTAAAATAACTTTTATATGTTGAGTGACGACCCTTTTACTCGATACCGTCAGATCATTAAGGTCGACTTTCTTTTGTGCTCAAATATGAAATTATATAACAAATATCCATTGATAATGATTAATTATGTATCCATGGATAACCATTTCTTTACAAAGAGATTTTTCATCAATAAATGAGGGTGAATTATGGTGAAAATTTCATATTCTGAGGTGATATTAATTGGTTCGAAGCATTAATAAATTAAGTAGTTTTAGTTAAAAAAAGAAATATACAATCTTCTGATATGAACAAAAAGGTTTTACATAAAAATATTGGTGTGATAGTAAACCCTAAAAGGTAGCAATGTTGACATTAAGAAAGAAGAAAAAGTGAAACTCTGTAATGGTGGCAACAAAGGCGAAGTCAATTTACAACCTTAGGAGTACATAAGTGTATGATTGTCCAAACCTTAGCTTGCTAAAGGCTCTTTATTGACCTACTCCTTTAAGTTCACATGGGTATGAGACACATTTTTCTTTCCGAAAACTACAATTAATAAGAGGTTGTTGGTTGCACATCATATTTTATGTATTTAACCATGTCCAACTCATGTGAGCAAAATCTTGCATACACATGGAAGAGCTATGCACATATAATTAGCGTGTTGAAACTTAATTGATTGAGAGGGGAAAGTGATAATAGATACCTAATGTTGTAATTGATGAATAGGGTGGCATTGGTCCTTCTTTGTTTCTTATGTTTCAATAAGTCACTATCTTTTTGCCTACCAAAACCTACATGGACCACTCACCTAAACGCCCTAAACTAGTAACCGTGTTTATCCAATTCAATTTATGACACTTGGTTTCATAAAGACAAAAAAAAAAAAAAAATAATATAAAAATTATT
>Ga0214544_1008135_pt1 | contig 17795 bp, 14 predicted proteins | sample CNSS3metaG_FD_160074 | JGI IMG/M metagenome (GOLD analysis project Ga0214544, IMG submission 160074) | Root nodule microbial communities from cowpea collected in UCLA plant growth center, Los Angeles, California, USA - CNSS3 | ecosystem: Host-associated > Plants > Roots > Nodule | place: USA... | reverse complement strand
TCTGTTTGTGCGTTTTGGTGTGTTTTCAGCTCTAATTTCAGTGCTTTTTGTCCATCAATGTCTTGGCCTAAGTGTGTCTCCTTTATTGCTATCAAATGCCTTCAATTTGGAGTGGTGTACACCCTCCTATTGGCATCAATGCATAGCGGACTATAGGCCTTCTTACAAGCACTGTAGTTGTTGTTTTGTTTTTGTAGATCCATTCTAGTTCCCTTCTAGGATTCTCTTTGTTGTGCTTCCCTCCTTGTGTGCCTTTAATTTTTTGCTTGTCCATTCTTGGCATTTCAATTCTGTCTTGTCACTATAATTCCATTTGGTTTAGCATTTCCTAATTCGCTTTTCTTGTGTTTTTTTTCTTTCATTTGGCAAGTAATGTTTGTTCCAATGCTTATGGATATGAATTAAGTGTTTGATTCAGATTTGGTTGCTAGTATAGGTAGCATCTTAGGGTGTGGTTGAGGAGTAAATCTCTAAAGTTTGTGCTCATCTTTTCTTTTTTACCCTTCCCTTCACCAAATTTGGAGAGTTTGAGCTTTAATTTTCTTGTCATGAGTGTTGAGTACTAATATTTGCCTTGGCATAGTTTTTGTGTATTGTCTTGTTATATTTTTTTGCAGGTATATTGTGTATTGTTTGCAAGATCTTGAATAAGTATAGAAGTCGTCTATTGTCAAAACATGTTGAAGCAATTAATTGTACTAGCAGCTGGATGCATGGGTTTCGTGAATATGGTAACTTCTGAAATTTCAATTCTGACTTAAATATTTTCAATAATATTTTCAATAATAATTCCATGTGTTTTTTTAAGATGAAGATGTTGATGACAATGGAATAGCTGAGGGGAGTACTTCTAAGGCTGCATCTAATAACCCTGGCACTGAATTGGATATTGATGAAAATTGAAGGTGAGTAACTTTGTTAAGATAAATTACAGATACATTGTTTGTTGATAAGTACAAGTACTGCCACTGCATATTTAGATGTGTGTACTATCCTCTGCATGTTTCTAAATCTTGCTTACTGATGATCAATAAACAAGTCTTGCCACTGTGATCAAATAACTACTGCCACTGTGATCAAATAACTACTGCCACTATGATCAAATAGATGTGTGTATTATCCTTTACATGTTCGTGCCTTTCTCTTATTACATGTGTTGTAACTATATACTTGCTGTGAATGTTAATATCACTCTGCTGTGATTATTTATAAGTGTAGTATTCACTTGCAAACACCATTGTTCGTTTACCATATTCCTTTTCTCTTCAAAATTTGCTTATACACTGCAGTATATTCCATGTAGAACTATAATGCCACCTTCTTTTTAACTGTCAAGAGTACTCTAATTTGATTAAGGCATCTCTACCAGGTGTTTGATGTTGGGGAGATTTCAGAAGATGCTCCTATTGATTTGGAGGGTTTAGATGCTTCTGCAACACATGTTACCAAACACATGGATATGCTCCATGCTTAAAGTACTTCTGCAGCACAAGTTTGTTAATTAATGCTTCTATTTTTTTATGTAGTTGCTTGCACTTTGGTTATGCTCCATGCCTAAAGTACTCTCATTCAGACATGTTATTGATGCTACAACAGTGACCTTGATGACTATGAAAGAGCAAAACGTCATTTACATTCTGTTTTTAATCATTTCAATTTGTTTGGACTTTGATGGACTATTGTATTAATGCATATGCAGACCACCCTGACTATTATTATAGTCACTACTAGTACATTTATATATTAGGACAATATTCAGTCAACTAAATTTGAAATGAAAAAAAATTAAAATATGATTTTGGGACACAAATTAAACATATCAGAAAAACGCTAGCGGGCAAGCCCGCCAGCTCACGGCCCGGGCCTAGAAATACTACCCATTTCGCCATGTCGGGCCAGCCTGGCCCGACCCATTTAATGCGGGCCAAAAATAGGCCGGGTCAAAACGGCCCAGGCTGGCCTGTTTTGACACCCCTACTTACCACAAGTAAGCGACCTGGGTCGAACACTTGTTTTTTAAGTTAAATCGTTTAAGTTCCCTACCCTTACCACAAGTAAGCGTCCTAGGTCGAACACTTGTTGTTTAAGTTAAATCGTTTAAGTTCTCCACCCTTACCACAAGTAAGCGGCTTGGGTAAAACACTTGTTGTTTAAGTTAAATCGTTTAAGTTCCCCACCCTTACCAATAGTAAACGACCTAGGTCGAACACTTGTTGTTTATGTTAAATCGTTTAAGTTCCCCACCCTTACCACAAGTAAGTGGTCTGGGTCGAACACTTGTTGTTTAAGTTAAATCGTTTAACTTCCCCACCCTTACCATAAGTAAGCTGCCTGGGTTGAACACTTGTTGTTTAAGTTAAATCGTTTAAGTTCCCCACCCTTACCACAAGTAAGCGGCCTGGGTCGAACACCCATACATTAAAATTATCACAACAATCGCACACCAAAACTCTATACTACTTACCACATTAAATGGATTATAGCCACATACGACCCACTCCAAAACGCATTCACAGTGATAATCATACCATAACATGTGCCCCTATAACACATCCTAGCGGTGTCACACAACAACAAATATACCAACAACATTCATCACATTAACAACAAAGTAAACAATGTACAAATTAATACGAACTTAGGATCAAAATCAAATAGAAAACATTGAAAACAACAATCCTAAGTTGACTCTTATTCCACATCTTTCGCAGCCACGACATCATCAGGATTCGCATCCGCTTGCTCCGCATCCACCGTCTTCCTGCATCCTCCTCGGGACTAGACTCTGCCTCATCCACGAGTAGCCCGTCAACCACATCCTTGTTGACATCAAATCAGACATCGGACACATCAACATCTTTATAAATGAAGGTCGCCTGTCGTAACCCCGTATGGAATCCATTTATATGCTTATGGATAATACAGCCCTTCAAATCCTCCAGCTCCACCTCCAGATCCTCGTGCTTCTCTTTCAGCTCATCATAATCACTCTCGAGGTCAACAATCTTGGCCTTATACTTTTCCTTAGAATCCAGAAACCGCACCTTCCATGTTCCCAATCTTTTCTTTTCTTCTTTCCATTCCTCTCTTTCTTTCTCCCATGCTTCCTTCTCTTCTGCATGCTTATCGACTTGACCTTGCAACTCCTCTAGTTTGTCTCGATTCCCCTCTTTCAATTCCTTTTGATACAACGACCCCACACGACACCCTAGTATTATCGCCTTATTGTTGAACTCCACCATAACCCTCACCAAAGCATTAGGGTCCATACTTTCAATTGAATTAATCAAGGTATCTGACACATTAGTCTCAATATCCCGCCGAACAACTGTTTTTGGCAACTCAATTAGATTAGCTTCAGGACCTTTTCCACTAGCAGGTGATCCCGGCCCTAACAAAGTGGCCCTGACCTTCTTCACATCCTTCCCTCTATCGGGCCTGGCCGGCAACTCAACTTTCCTTTTCGTACCCCCATGCACATGTACTTCCACCAAGGACTCCTATATGTTGGGAACCTTAGTACTCCCAACAACCCTTGCTTTTGCCGCCTTCTCCTTCCTTAGTGTATGAAAAAGTGTCAAGTTCTTCTTCCCAAGTTGCGCCATATGTCCTGCATTGTTCATACCAAATGCCGGTTAGTTAACTTACAACATTATAGAACTTAAAATTACAAAAAGATACCTTCAGTATCAATAATCGGATGAACCGAATTAGAAACCCTAATTAAACCCTTAGTGGGCAGCCTATCAGTAAACTTCATCAACGTCTCCACCACCTCTTTATCCGCCACCGACAACTCCTTCAGCTTCATGTCCTTATACCGCCAAGGGTTATCAGTCCAGCTAAAATGGAATTTAGTACTCCTATCATCATTATCGAAATACGATTTCCCAACCCCTTTCACCACTACCTAAAAGAATCCATCCTTCAAATGTTTGAACGACTGCGTGAATGCATCCAGTCTGCTTATATTCAGCCTACTCACCAAAGACAACCACGTGGTCGGCTGTTGCGGCCTTGTGTCATAAAAATACAAAAATGCCTACGGAGAAGGTTGCATGTATAACGAGCGGTAGAGAACATGAAAGGCTTGCAAGTATACCCAACTATTCGGATGTAGTTGGGTATGAGCAACGTTTAGTAAACGAAGTACCCTCATTGTAAAGTCATCAAACGGTAGCCTTACGTGCAATTGTGAAAAATGGCACATATACATATAAAAAAACTTATCAGCCGCCTCCTCCTGGCCATGACATGCCCGTTCAACAACACTCACTCGCTCCCCAAGGACACTATATCACGGCTTACATCACTCCCCACGATAGGAGTACAGTTAAGCCACGAGTTGAGCAACCTTGACCACCTAAATAATGAGGATTGGTTTCGAACGTCGGCAACGACTCACTCATAGCTAACCTTGGCCGACCAACTACTCTCTGTTATCTCCTCTGGCGGGTCTTCCCTTACCTCGGACACCGTCTCCATCGAGATCCTTCCTACCCCAACTATAGAACTACCACTCTCCTCATCAGACTGTCTACCTATACCGTCCCTAGACCGCCCACTCCCACTACTCGATGTAGTTAACGACATACTATCACTAGTACTAGACATACCTTTTTTAGAAAGATGCCGGCAGGAACACAGAACTAATCGGACAACTCTAACACACACAAATCACAAATCCCAAATTTCTTACAAATGAGCCAACGTGAGCACGCTTTCAATAGCATCCTCATTTATAAAATTCAATTCGAAATGCTACAACTCCTTCCCGCCAAAAGTTATAAAGCATTTTAGCCTCTGACAACTCTTACCCTTTCACCTACCATCACCTTTTAAACATTTTAGCCTTAACATTGTTCATCACACTTAAAGACTGGGACTGGTGTACTACAGCTAGGCAGATCAAGGAAACTACCTGCACATTTCAAAACCTTTGCCGCCACAGACAAAGATTGGGGAACTGGTGTACTACACCTAGGCGAACTAGTAAAACCGCATGGCCAAGTCCGCCTACACAAGACCCAACAGACGTAACTAAGTCAATAAACGGACAACCGAAAGCACATAGTTCTAGGCCGCTTACTTCAGAAATTAGGATGACATTTGTTGACCACTCTAGACTTAGGATACCACAGACAAGGCCCTTACCACCAATAAGCATTAACTAAAGGCCTAGGCTAGGCCCAAACCCACCTAGGACCCACCTGCGGCCCAAACAAGGGCCCATCCCATGACATGGCCAGACATAATTAATAAACTATAAATACGCATGGATCCCAGTAATTAAAGGTACGCATTCATTAAGCCCTTAATCACGGGATTTGACTTTTTGAGGAATTCCTTGTTGACTTGAGCGTTAGAGTGTTCTTCGCAAGTAACCTTTCTTGGGTCCAGATTGATGCTAACCGAGACGCCAACACATAGCATACATCAACCGACGAGGAGCCTACTGAGGAGATTACGGATTGAGGTAAGGTACCATTTGTGTCTGACATCTCTTATTTGTTCTCTGTAGGAACAATATTTTTTTTGAAAAAGGAATAAAATGAAATAAAATAAAAAGTAAACAAAATATAATTCAAATTCAAATTCAAATTCAAATAAAAATTTAAAAAATTTAAAAAATTTAAAAATAAAATAAAATAAAATAAACAAGATAAAATAAAATAAACAAGATAAAGAAACCAAGATTAAATAAAATAAAACAAGATAAAATTAAATTAAATTTAAAATGAGATAAAAATAAAAGTAGGAATATATCCATACTCAAATCAATGTTCATTGCTCTTCAGTTTGTTTTATTCCCTCCTCTTCCTAATTATTTTCTGAAAACAAAATTATTTCTTACCCGGATGAAATTGGGTGTTGACAGTTGTCCCTCTTTACTTAGATTTTACTGATAATATGAAAATTGACTTTTCATAGTATCACAGTAAAAGATAAGTGAAGATAAAGACACTAATTTCGTTTGGGTTTTGAACGAGGAAGAAGGTGACTAAAAACTTATTTAAATTGATGCGATGACTGTAACATGCCGATCGAATATTACGAGTTTAAAATATAATATAAAATAAGAAAATAAAATCACATTTATTATAAATCCATTTCCCAAAAATGCGAGAAATTTCAAATAATTTATTTCATAATAAAGATAACTCTAAATTCAAATCTTCTCAAAATTCAATAAAATACCAAAACAGTCTCATAATCGATTACATCTTTATTCCAAATTGAGCTAGTACCAATTCATGTTTCATGATGACTAATATAATTAAATGATTATATCATTTCATAATCATGCTCGACATATATTTAAAAATAAAAACAAATAAATAACACACAATTGGCATACATAGGATTCTAACCCAAGTCCTCTCACATAATAAAGTACTCTCATCCACTTGAGCTAGTACCTTTCCACATCATAACAATTCGCATTAAATGCCTTAAAGGCTCATACTACCCGCATTTATTAAATAATTATTTAATTAATTATTCAAATTTCTCGGGTCTTACAATGACCAATTCTATAAAGAGGGTCAGGATCTTGAAAGTAAAAATGGAATCAACCATTCATAAGAAGAAAGTCTTATCTAGAAGGGAAGAAATAAATCACTGACCATTCTATTAGAGACGGTCATGATGCCAAACAAACTTTGAAATTTTATCTTTTTGTTTTCAATTTTTGAATTTTTTTTTTAGGTTTTGTTTTTCAATTTTTGATCCAACAGAAAGACTTGGTTAATCCCAAGAAGAGAGCCTAGATGTAAAGAAAAGGATGACCATTGCCTCGCAAACTAGTCATATTGGGCATGAAAAATGTAATCTAATGTGTTTTTAGCATGTTAATCTTATAAATCCATGCATTGATTTCATTTAAATAAGCTAATGTGTGCATAAAATGTCAACTGTCAGAATTAGTCTGTTGATTTTATAATTCTATGCATTGATTTCACTTAAATAGTTGCTATATGCAGGAAACATAATTGGGCACATATTTTACTATGTTAATTTTACAAATTTGTGCGTTGATTTTACTTAAACAACATTTGGACACATGAAGTTCAATATTCCAAATTTTTAGTCTCTTGATTTTAGAAATTATGCATTGATTTTACTTAAATAGTATCTGGATATATAGGAAGTTAAATTTTATGAATTTTAATCTGTTCATTTTTCGAAACTGTGCTGATTTCAGTTAACCAAATTCTGTGTGCAGAGAATTGATATCTAATGAACATTAAGTTTGTTAATTTTTCAAATTTATGTGTTGGTTTCACTTAAAAGACAAATATTGGAATAAAATATATTCAAAAGTTGACTAGGTCAAAGAAATGGTCATATGGTCAGGTACAACCTCCTCTTAACAGTTATTGCATCATCTATTTGCAACTTTTCTAAATGTGTTGACCATAAAGCATATGCGTTGTAAGATCTGGGAAAAAACATAAAGTATTCGGGTGAAGTAATAAAGTGGTTGATGTTTTATAAAGACTTTTGCTGGTGTATTGGTCACGACGTCCAATATTTTGAGACACAAAATATTTAATTGAGTGGTTTAAGTTGTTTTTTTATTATTTTATTTAATTATGACAAGTGGAATACATGTGCTTATAAATTTATAATGAACATTATATCATGAGAGGGCACATGGCTTAATAAATATATCACGAGAAAGCCCATGGCTTAATAGGTATTTTTTGCATGGGGTTGAAAGGATTTGAATCCCCATTAGGCTAAGAACGCTTCTCTTGGGTTTTGTTTACTTTCTATCTCCTCCTTTGTCACTTAGTGTTGTAACCACTAGACACTCTAGGTTTAGGTTTTTTATACGTGCTCAGGAGAGAGGAGAGAAAACATAGAGAGCGGAGAGTGGAAAGCAAAGTTTAAAGTAAAGCCTCATGCTGTTTTGTTTCTGATTCACGTTATCAGCATTGACGCTTGCCTGCCATGTGTTTGCTTACTCTGAAGTGATGTTGTTGAAAGGTTCTTTATGCTGATATTGTTCTGGAAATTCACAATTTTCTTAGGTAATGGTTGAATGTTGTGAAAGCTTGCGTTTGGTTGTTTTTCCTAAAGAAAAAGCATTGCCCACGCATTGTCGTAGTGTTGGGTCTCATTCGTGTGAAGCATTTTCAGTATTCTGGAATCTTTATGAGTGGGGAAGGAACTGCCCCCGTAGGGTAGGAGTTCAGGTTTTTTTTTTCCTTTGCATATTAGTGCAATGAGTGCTACCAAGGGCTTCCTCGGGTCCGTGTTAGGTTTTTACACCGAAGGAGTTACCAAATACTTGTATTGGTTGGGTGCGACTAGGGGTTTCTTTAATAGACCCTCCCACGTGTTTAGGATACCTTGGAGCGAACTGTGGTTGCGTAGCCTTTGGGTTCATAAGGGGTACGATGCAACAATGTTTTTTTTTGTTATAACTCTTTCATCTTTTTAATTGTTGGCACTTGTACCTCTGTGATGGGAAAACCATACCTTAGCACTTGTTTGGGGTCAAATTTATGCAAAGAAAGGTCTTGCAAACCTAAACCTTTCAGCTGTAGTGGTGTGCCTGGGACTCTACACTTTACAACCTTTTCTTTTTTTCTTTTGCTAATGCTAAGTTTCTTTCTTTTGAGGTATGGTGTTGCGTGATAACCGGGTAAGGCTGGTAGTCTTGAACCCATGGAGAACAAGCTGTGAAGGTGAGGAGCGTTGTTTTGGTTTGAGTGTGGGGCGTTAATATTAGTGCAGTGTTTTTCATGTTGATCGAGTTAATAAGAAAAATTAGGCGAAACATGGTTGTGATGTTTCCGTATGGCTGGTGGAATGTCGTCGGTTTCCATTAAAACGAAATACCACACATGCATTTCGGTTTTGGATGCAATTCTAGTCTGCATGGTTTTTTTCTCTCTCTCGGGATTTGTGATGTAGCCACGAGAATTGGGTAATATCTCATCTTACAATGGTTTTGGTGCAATGGCTTGGTGGAAGGAATGGTCACCTATAGCAATGTTGGTGCATGACTTTCGGGTGCTTTATCACCGTAGGGCTGACACGAAGGGTCTAGGGGCTTGGCCAGAGCCTTGATTGCCGTGTTTGGCTCCCATGCGTTTCGTGTCGGGGTTGTTTCCTTTTGCTTGATAAATAACGCGTGGGTTCTTTTATTTGATGGTGTGTTGTTTATTGCTTGAACTTCTCTGAATGTAAAGAAAACCTAGCAAGTTTGGGCTTAGAGCAATTATTTTGGTTTTTCCACTTGAACTTAAATGTGGTATGGATTTTTGGTTTCTGTATGTCAGAGGGATCTTGAAAAGTAATGTACTACACCTAGGCGGCTTAGTCCGACTATAGCCATAAGACCCGTCGACATAGTTGTCAAGGACGCAAATAATCACTATACATATGCCAAGCAAATGAAAGTAACCAACCTAAACCACTATAAGAGTAACCGGTCTAGGCCACTAAAGAAGTAGCCGGCCTAAGCCAGTATATTAAAGAAACTAAACGAGAACTTAGCATAGCGTTACAAGCAAAACCCCTAAGGCCCAGGCCCATCTAAGGCCCAAACAGAAGCCTAGCCCATGACGTGGCCAGACATAATTAATAATCTATAAATATGCATGGACCCCAGCAATTAAAGGTACGCATTCATTACTCCCTTAATTACGAGATTTGACTTTCTGAGAGTTTTTTGGCTCACTTGAGCATCAGAGTCTCTTCCACAGGTAACCCCTCTCAGGTCCAAATCGGTCCAAACCGAGATACCCACAGATGGCATATGGCAGCCGGGAGGAAGCCTAGTGAGGAGATTGCGGATTGAGGTAAGGTAACGCTTGTGTCTAACATATCTTATTTGTTCTACGCATAGATGAGATAATACTTTACGGACTAACCCGCATTCTCTCGAAGATGGTTTCTACCCGCAGCAGAGTAGGAGTTAACAAGCAAGCTGAAGCAAGTCCTGTAGCACCTACTACTACCACCCCAAACTTGGCTGCTATCCTAAACGGTTAAGCCAAGATGCAACAGGACCTGGCTGATCTAAAGAAACGTAGTGTTGAAGAGATGGAGGCACTACGATAGGAAAACTCACGGCTAAGGCGAAAGATCGAAGCCGGTCCCACTTAAAAGGGAAAGGCTAAGGAAACATCCGATGCCAGAAGGTCCCCAACTTTCCAGCCTACCGAAGAGGAAAGAGAGTACAATCCTACCCCGCACACCTTCACCACCACTCAACAAACTCCCATCCTCTCAACCCATCATACCCACTTCCATTCCACCCTCCCAGGGAACACTACGGCTCCTATCCCGTCGCCACCAACCCCACCTTACATCATCCCTTCCACCCTACCCACCACCCACATCCCACCCTACAACATACCTCCCACCCTCCCTACCACCTATATCCCCCCTCACAACTTTACATCAAATTTTCCCACCCTCATTCACCATCCCATCCCCCCTTACCCGCTCCCATCCACACATCCGAGACGTTGTCATCCTTTTACTGATTACATCGCCAACACCCTCCTCCTTTCAGAGTGGGAACCTTTCACATTGGAACGCTATACAAGTGAGACCGATCAAGACGAACACCTCAAGGTCTAGATCACCCATGTCACCCTGTACACTTCTCACGATGTCGTTTTCTGCAAGGCCTTCCCTACCACCCTTAAAGTCCCCGCCCTCTAATGGTTTACCACCCTTCCGCTATACGCCATCGACTACTTTGACACCCTCTCCCACATGTTCACCACTCACTTTGTCAGCAGCCGCCCACATCAAACTACAACCATCTCCCTTCTTGGCATCAGATATGATCAAGACGAGGCACTCTGGGCTTTCATCGAGGCTGCCCTTCGCACACCACACCTTAATCAGGAAATGATACTTCAGTGCATGACACTCACTCTCAAACCCGAAGCCTTCGCCAACAACGTCTATCTTCACCCACCCGCCTCCATGCAAGAATTGAAGCTTCACGCCGCAGACTATATCTGCATGGAAGAGATGCAAACTCTCCATTCCAAATTCTGCAACGACTATACACCCTCTGCCAAAACACCCCCTACACATCTTTCCCGGCCTGACCCTAGACCTAGAGAACTCTGACAACCCCGTTTCACCAGATACGCACCCCTAAATGTCCCTCGATCCCGTCTCCTTAACGAAGCCCTGCAGGCCGACCTCATACCACCACAACGCAAGACAACCACACCACAGAGGAATGCAAAACACTCCAAGGCTAGATTGAAGAATTGGTTCGTGCTCGCCACTTTCGCCGCTTCATCCGTAGAGACGACCACCCTCCATGATCAGATCACCTTCCACGTTTTGAGCACCGATGACCTTCCCGCGATTCTCGCAACGACAAACGTCCTAGCCAACCTACCAACCACGACCCCAACCTTCTCACACTGATATCGCCCCGATCGACCCCCCACTACACGACACCATTAACACCATCTTTGGTGGCTTCGCTAGTGGGGGATCCACCTCATAAGCCTGAAAGAGACATCTCTGCCATCTACAATCCATCAACCACAACACCCATTCCCACCACAGACGCCGCATGCCCCCCACAACCTTCATAGACGAAGATTTCCATGGCCTCGATCACCAACAGGATGACCTCATGGTTATCATGGTGCAGTTAGAAAATTATGTCGTCAAGAAGGTCCTCATTGACCAAGGTAGCTCAGTTGACATCCTATATTGGGCAACATACCAAAAACTACAGCTTCCCACTACCACTATGGTTCCATATGATGAACCCATATATGGTTTCTTAGGGGAAAAAGTCTCCACCCGCGGCTACATCTACCTCCACACCGTCTTTCGTGACGACGCTCAAACCAAGACCATCCCCATTCGCTTCTTTGTCGTCGACGCGCCTACATCTTACAATGTCCTTCTCGGTTGGCCATCCCTCAACACTCTCGGCGCAGTAGTATTCACACCTCATCTGGCCATGAAATTTCCATCCCCATCCGGCGATATCGTTACCATCCACAGTGACCAACGGCTTGCGCGTGAATGCTACATGGTCAGCTTACGCCCACAACTTCCCATTCTTCAAACCAATCATATTGAGTGTCCACCCGGCTCTGACATAGACTTATTTGGAGATGATTTGGACCCCAAAGTAGGCTGGGATGCCCGCCTCGAGCCGGTCGATGAAACTACACCATTGGAATTCCCCAATGCACGCACCATCAAACTGGGCACTGGCTTACAACCCGAGCAGCGCGAAATCCTTACGCCTACCCTCATCAGCAATACTGACCTCTTTGCTTGGTCCACTGCTGACTTGCCCATCGTTGACCCTGAAGTCGCATCCCACAAACTCTCCATTTACAAGGATGCTAGGTATGTCTCCTAGAAGAAACACAAGCTCGGTGATGAATGCCGACTAGTAGCCAAGATTGAAGCTGACAAGTTGCTCAACGCAGGGTTTATCGAAGAAGCCCATTACACCACCTGGCTCTCCAATGTAGTATTGGTCAAGAAAGCTAACGACAAATTGAGAATTTGAGTCGATTACATGGATCTCAATAAGGCCTGTACGAGGGACACCTACCCCTTACCCAACATCGACCGGTTAGTTGACAGTGCAGTCGGTAACAATGTTCTCAATTTTCTGGATGCATACTCTGCTTACAACCAGATTCCAATGGCCGCATCTGACATGACCAATACAACATTTATTACAGACGACGCCAACTGCTTCTGCAAAGTTATGCCATTCGGTCTCAAAAACGCAAGAGCAACGTACTAGCGATTAATGGATAAGGTTTTCAGCCATATAATGGGCAAATGTGTCGAGGTAGACATTGACGATATGGTCGTCAATTCCCCAAGTAATCACCAGCACGCTCAAGACTTGTCCACCGTCTTCTCCGCATTACAAAAATACAACCTCTGCCTTAACACCGAAAAGTGCATCTTCGGCGTCGATCGTGGTAAATTCCTCGGTTTCATGCTAATACAACGCGGCATCAAAGCTAATCCCGAGAAATGCAATGCAATAATTGAAATGCAAAGCCCCAACAATGTCAAAGAAGTGCAACGCCTCATTGGCTGACTAACCGCCATCTCCCGCTTCCTCCCCAAATTGGTCGAACAAACCCAAGCCATTATTCAACTACTCAATAAATCAACAAAGTTCTCATGGAACGACGAATGTGAACACGTTTTCCAAAAACTCAAAAACACCCTAACCTCACCACCCATCCTCCATAAGCTGGACACTCATCAACCTCTACTCGTCTACATCACCGCCATAGATTAAATTGTAAGCACCGCGCTAGTCCAGGAGGTCGATGGCACTAAACACCCTGTGTACTTCGTTAGCCAAACCTTGCAAGATCCTGAAACCAGATACCAAATGGTGGAGAAATTAGCCTTGTCCCTAGTACATGCAGCACGACGCCTACGTCCCTATTTTCAAAACCACAACATAATCATCAAAATCGAATACCTCATCTAGAAGATACTTCAAAAGCCAGACCTTGTCGACCCCATGTCGTCGTGGGTCGTAGAGTTATCCGAGTTTAACATCCGTTACGAACCCCCGGCCCTATCAAAGCTCAATGTCTCCTAGACTTCGTCAACGATCTGCAACAAACCCTTACAGAGGACGAATGGACACTATACGTTCATGATTCTTCAAACCCAAAAGGAGCAGGTGACAGTATCGTAACCCAAAGTCGTCTCCCAACGAACACAAAATTGATTTTTAACAAGTTAGTTCTTATACAATCTATACAAAATGGTTAGTTAAATAAAATAGTATTTGAAAGAATGAAATAAAAATGGATAAAGATAAAATAAGATAAAAAATAATAATAAAGAAAAATAGGTCGATTCCACTACTTTTTCAAAATAGGATTCATCATTGGTTTCCTAAAGATTATTGTTATTGATTTCTTGTTTAAGACTTCAAATTAATCAATGTAACTTCTCAATTAATTTGTTGGCGTCCTTATAGGAAATCCCAATTAAATCAATCTTTAAGCACACAAATTCAATTAAATACCCAGAATTAAACATTAAATGAGGGCAAAAATACGCTCTCATCATAACCACACACTTATCCTTTTGCACTCCTTGGCAAAATTAAGCAATTTCAAAACTTTATTCTGAGGTATTTTATTTCATATCAACACTGGATCAAAGGAATGAACCTTACTTGAGACAAATCAATATTCCAGAAGTCAAGTTACCATGCATAAACAAACAGAAAGATTCTATTTTTCACACATGAGTTAATCTTTTGAATTCACAAGACAATCAATTATGAAAGAAAGCACTTAAGTTAAATGTGTATTTTCTCACCAAAATTCTCTCAAGTGTTTTGGCTTATGTTTTCACTCAAAATACTCATGCAAATAAACACTGATAATAGTTAACAAGACTATGATATTCACAAACTTTCAGAAAACATGCATTCAAAGATCATGAGGACTTTTCACGGGTTATGATGGGGCCAAGGTAAAGGTAGGAAAAATTTTAGGATTTTTGGGTTTTTGAAATAGTAATGTTGGAAGAATAATGGAACATAATTTCAAAAAAAAACTCTTTTTCGATTATTGCTTTGTTGCTTTCTCTTTTTTTTAGAAAGCAATTATTTTTTTCATTTCAACACTTTTTCATCAACATTTTTTCCTTTTGCCATTTTTATTAATTTGTGGGTGAGGTATTCACACACACACTTTATTCCTCAACCAATCCTATTATAATCCACTAGCTCCTTTTTCCTTCCTAAGATAAGGAAAAACACGGTCTTTTCCTTTTTAAGGGTTTACAATGGGCTTAAAACAAGAAAACAGAGGTATAAAGCTCAAAGGGGCTACCAATGGATTAATATCAAGGTGGGCTTATTTGGCCAAGTAGCTAGAAACAAGAAATGCCTCAGTCATATCAAATCATGCATATTCACCTAAGTTGCAAAACAAAAGAATCAAGCTAAATATTTGAGTATAAACAAGCATGAGCAAGTCACTAAGGAAAAATAGGAATGGCACAAGGCAGACCATCCTTTACATTAAGGCTCAAGACTCACAAGGTCAAAACTCTTTCATAAAAGATTTAATCAAGTAATTCTCAAATCAACTCAATTAGCAAATCATAGAAACAATCCACTCATATCAACATGACTTTTAGTTTTCCAGAATTATCATCATCCCAATTATTGAATCAAATCCTAAAAATCCAATGTCAATATGTTTTATTGAAAGCAGGGAAATGTTTTTGGTGGATTTCTTATGAGATATATTGTTTAAAAGTTTCACTTAGTAAAAAGTTAATACTTTCACAATTTTCTCAAAAAGAAATCACAATTCTTTTTTTATGAAAACAAAAACAAAAACGAAAAACAGAAAAAGAAAATCCTACCTACAGTTTGTCTCCCCCTCACTTATTTCAAAAAAATGTCCTTGATGGACTTATTTTGGGGAGGAAACGAAAAATTGTGACTTCTGGCTCAATCTGGCCATATGTCAAAATTTATTTTCTTTAATTTTATAAAGTACAAGTCAGCTTATACAATTTTATTAAAGAAAACAAAAACACATATTTTTAATTTTTTTTTAATATTTTTAAAATTAAAAACAGAAACAAAAAACAAACATGCATGCAATTTAACATTTTTATCAACAATGTTTTCAAAAGAATATGAGTCTAACCTCTTTTCCTTTTGAAGCAACCTTTCCTCTTGCTCCGCAGCCAAGTCAACAAAAATCACCACTAAAAACTTATTTGCATCATTCACATCAACAAACTTGATGTGTGGAGTGTGTGGCTTCAACTCAATTTGAGCATCATCAGGTGCATTTAGATGGTTAACAGGATCATCAGTAATCCTCATAATCTCACCTTGTGAGCAAAAATCTGCACTTGAAGTAGTTGAATCTGCTGCTTCATCATTAACCAAGTCAGTTGCAATAGTTGATGCTTCAGCTGCATCTTCGAATATCGTTGGCTCTTCAACTGCTCTTAGTTCCTCCATTGTATTGTTCTCACAACTTTGCTCCTCAAAAAGATCATCTATACTCATATCATCATTAATAGCTAAAACTTTATATTCACATTGAGCATCATCAACATATCCATCAGTAGATATTTATGAGTGAGAATCTTCAATTTCTTCATTAGAAACATCTTTAGCAAAATTGATATGTCCATCAGTAGACATATTATTATGAGCATCACTATATCTATCAGTAGATATATCAGTGTGATGTGATTCTGGTGTTGGTTGATCTAACATTTGAATTGTGTACTCATTCACATCAATGCTCAATTGTTCCATCCTTTGATTCATGCTCCTTAACATTATCATTTCATCCCTTTGCTCAACTATCGTCTTCATAAGTTTTTCTAAGGTGGCCTCCATAGCTTTGTCTTTCATTAGTTGACTTAAATCTTCTAACATTTGTTCAGTTCTAATGGCCAACTTTAGAAGCATATCTTCTATTTCTTAACAAAGTGCTCTAAATTTTGGGATTTCAACAAATCTCGGATGGCATTGGAGGGTGGTATTAACAGTACCAAGTAATTCTAAAAAATTGTTGTTACTTGCATCCTCCATCATTTCATATAATACTTTATCATTTCCATACATTCTTGCTCAATATCTTTGCATCGTTGATCAGCTCGCAACCTTTCATCTATGGTGTCTAATTTCTCTATCAGTCCATCCATTAATAACATAACTTCCTTATAGGATGGTCCATTGATTACTGAAACTTGTTGTGATGGTGCATGTTGTTGTTGTTGAGAACCAAATGGAACATATGATGGATGGAGTGGACACACAGGATATGGTTGTTGCTCATGGTAGGATTATTGCTCATATTCCAAAAAAGATGATCTAGGATATAGATAATTTAGTTGACGTATAGTTAACCTACTTAAATCAGGTACAAAAGTAGGTATGACAATTTGCTGCTGATAATCATATGGATCATGTGGTTGTTGTGGATAATAATTATAATTCACTTGAAAATCACACTATAGATTATTTTCATATGAAAAAAGATTTTCCATTGTTGAAAGAGGCTTTCTGAAAAGAAATAAGTTGAAAGCTTGTTGAGTAGACTTCCAAGAAAGAGAGGTGCGTCTCAATGGACAACTTAAGTACCTTGTCTTTCCTGAGCCAAAGTGTTCCCCAACTAGTTTCACAAATTTCCCAACAAAAGTTCCTCAAACAAAAATTATGCTTAAAAAAAATAAAGTAACTAAAAAAATAAAATAATTAAAGAAAATAAAATAAATGTTAGAAAAAAAATTAAGATAGAAAAAATGTTAGTGATAAACAAAAAATAAAATAAAATCAAAATAATAAAAAATAAGAACTAAAATGATAAAAATTCTAACCGTGTTCCCCGGCAACGACGCCAAATTTGATAACGTTGTCGTCAAGCGATCAAATTAATACTACTTATCTATAACAACTTCAGTATTGTTAAGAAAGTAGCCAAACAATTAGTATGGGTTAAGTTAACCCTAAGTCGTCTCCCAACGAACACAAAATTGATTATTAACAAGTTAGTTCTTATAATATCTATACAAAAGAGTTAGTCAAATAAAATAATAAAAATATGAGAGATAAAGATAAAAAGATAAAATAAGATATAAACAATAATAAAGAAAAATAGGTCGATTCCACTGCTTTTCAAAATAGGATTCATCATTGGTTTCCTAAAGATTATTGTTATTGATTTCTTGTTTAAGACTTCAAATTAATCAATGTAACTTCTCAATTAATTTGTTGGCGTCCTTACTTTCAACCAAAGTAA
>Ga0214544_1008128_pt1 | contig 17804 bp, 12 predicted proteins | sample CNSS3metaG_FD_160074 | JGI IMG/M metagenome (GOLD analysis project Ga0214544, IMG submission 160074) | Root nodule microbial communities from cowpea collected in UCLA plant growth center, Los Angeles, California, USA - CNSS3 | ecosystem: Host-associated > Plants > Roots > Nodule | place: USA... | reverse complement strand
ATGAAGGCACTACACTAGGTGGTAATGTAAATCAAACCCCAAGTGGGAGAATTGTTAGTATTATGGTGCTTGATTTAGTCCCACATCGCTTAGAATAGTGAGATGTGGTTCTCTATTTTACTATATACCACGTTAAATTCTCTGTGTCTATTTTTCTCTCCTTTATTCTTTCCTTTATTGCCTTGTTCCTAACAAGTATATGAAACTTATTTTAGAGTTCATCTACTTGAAGAATCTTATGTCAGACCCTTCAATGAAGATGATTTAGTAGACCTTCTAGTGATTACAGTCCACACGAACATTAGTGAGGTTTAATTGTATGTTTAATTGTATGATAACTTTATAACTTGCATATATATTTAGAATTATTTTCATTTTGGTCTTATGTTGGATCATGTATTATACTACTTTTTATTATATTATATATTAAAGTTTATTGTTATTTAGTATAATTAAATATACAACATTTATAAGCGAGTAGAAAATTAAATAAAAGTAGGTGACTTAGTCATCGATTTAGTCCACCGATACTATTTTAATTAATTATAAAATGTATTTATTTGTGATTGAATTAGGCACCGAAAACCATTTTATTATATTAAAAATTGTTGTCATTAGCGATCGATTTAGCGACTGAAAGTTCAGTAGCTAAACTGATCTCCAATACTTCAAAGTAACCAAATTTCTAGTGATTGATTAGCGACCACAATTTCGGTGGCTATTTAGCAACCAATTGTCAAATCAGTGGCTATTTGCTTTGCGACAAGGGTTTCGCTACTATTTATTTTTGGTGTCTAGAAGTGTTTGCAACCGATTTTACTCATTTAGCAACCGATTTCGCCGGTGGCTAAAATGCTTTTTTCTTGTAGTGCAAACTATACTGTGTATTAGGTTTCTTAATCTAAGTTTGATTCATATAATTTGTTACAGCATCTCTAATGCATTAGATCTTATATGAAACTTATGATTTTCTTCTTTCACTCCATTATCTTCTATGTAGGTTTCAACTATGTAGTATGCTCAATTGAGGAGTCCAATAACATTAACACCATGACTATAGATGAATTGCAAAGTAGTCTATTGATGCATAAGCAGTGAATGGCATGCTCAGTTGAAGAAGAGCAGGTTATGCAAACAATATTTGATGGAAGAGGAAGAGGAAGAGGGAGGGCAAGAGGAGCCTTCTAAGGCAGAGGAAGAGGGAGATAAACATTTAACAAAAAAGAGGTTGAATGTTTCAAATGCCATAGACTTGGACATTTTCAATATGAATATCCAATGCGGGAGAAGAAAGCAAATGATGCAAAAATGGAGGATAAGGAAGAACATGAGGAAGAAATCTTACTAGTGGTTCTCACAGAGAACAAAGAAGGAAAGAAAATTGAGTGGTTCTTGGACTCAAGATGCAGCAACCACATGAGTGGCCACAAAGGGGTGGTTCTTAGAGTTAGATGAGAATTTTAGAGGCAAAGTAAAGCTGGGAAATGATACTCATATAAATGTACTGGGGAAAGGGAGCATTCGAATGAAGGTGAACGGAATGTGTATTATGTTCCTGAATTGAAAAATAATTTATTGAGCATAGGACAACTTCAGGAAAAGGGGTTGAGCATCAAAGGTCAAAGGAACACTTGCACTATTGCACACCACGAGAAAGGAGTACTATGTGAAATCCCAATGAATGGTAGCATGATGTTTGTATTTATAGCAACCATGGGAACATATATGTGTCTCCAGATGAATGCAGAAAACATTTCTCAACTTTGGCACAACAGGCTCGAACACCTAACCTATGATAGAGGCACTAATGCAAATTTAACATTTTACTTCGCCTTATAGGCCTCGATTGCAGCTGAACCGAAGCCTATAAGGAGGCGGTGACATTTTTGCAATTTTCGTCCAACTTTTGGCCCCGGTTCCAACAGAACCGAAACATATAAGGTAGCGTCAGTTTTCAAATTTTCAAAAATGCCATCAGCATCAGGCTTTTGGACTCGAGTCTTTAAGGACCAAAGCAATAAATTGGGCTTTTGGCCCCGGGTGAAACTGAACCGAAGCATATAAGGCAGCATCAGCTTTCAAATTTTCAAAAATGCCATCAGCAACAGGCTTTTGCCCTCGGGTCTTTAAGGACCGAGGCAATAAGGGTTATTAAAATTCCCAATTTGCAAACCCTAACTACTATTCATCGTCTCCCCCAACTCTTTTCTCTCTGTGTGAATTTCTCCGCTCTGCCACCACCACCACGCTCTACCTCCGTTGCCAACCAGCATCCTCCGTCAATAGTCGTGCGTCATCGCCTCCGTCGCGCTATTCAAGTTCACCCATTGCAAATCATCTCCCGCCGCAGGTGAGTTTGAAAACTCTGCGCGAACTTCGCTGCCATCCCCATCACGCTCCGCCTTCTGTTGCTGCACAGCATCTGCCATCAACCATCATGCGTAGTCGATTAAATCTTTGTCTCTCGCTTTCGGTGAGTTCAAAAAATTGGTTTCCCCTCGCCCCACAACGTAAGTGAATGAGATTATCCATGTCCATGCTTCTGTATTATATTTTAATGCAATTTTATGCTACAGGTCACCTTTGTTGTAGGGGCGTTGAAACTTTGAGTGGTTTGGTTTTGGAAGTCCAGGACTGTTTGCTGCTAGGGTTATATTTGAGTGAGTTTTCTCTTTGATTATTTGCTTTTATCTTGTCGATTATCATCTTGGGTCTTCATATTGGTCTCTTTTGATTTATAAGAATGTAAATTTTTTATATGGGAAATTAAATTTTGATTGATCTCATTGTGTGCTTTTGTATTTGTGCAGAAACTTTCCTTCAAGTTTGGCTAATTTGTCAAAAATGGATGTTGTTATTAAGGATGGAAATGCAAAGATTACTGCAAACTTGACATTATTAAACTCGGTACACTTCTGAGTTGCAATTTTTTATGCACGTACAAATCTTAATTTGGCATTCACGAAGTGTTGATAGCTTCGGGTGTAATTTTCTTCATATAATTTAAATTTTTCACCCTTTCCAATTTTCATGCGCCAGTTATCCAGAAAAGCTAAGTTTAGATCATGACATACGAATGGTTTTATTTCACATCCTAAACACTCGCATAATAGCCCTTTGGCCTTTAAGTGTGGACAATGCGTAGGCCTACCTACCTTGTGCTGAAATTTAACATTTTATAAGCAGAATGTAGACAGAAAATATAGATTCTAGACCATTTGGATTTTAAGGTTTGGCGGAAGGCATGAACAGTGAACAACTGCATTATATTCTCTGATATGAGTGTTATTCCATTGTAGCCATTTTTAGTATATGCATGATGCTAAATGGTTCATTCCTATTCCTATACTAGAGAGTGGGGCATGCACTAGTGACCTGTCTATCAAAGTATAAAAGCTAGATTTGCTTGTTTATGGGAAGAGGGAAAATAGCAACAGAAGAATTGGAGAAACGATCTTGGTTGCAGTTATAATTAAAAAAAAACACCATATTAGGCCTCGGTTCATACCAGAACCGAGGCCAAAAGGTGATCGAATTTTTAAAAAAATTAAAAATAAATTGCACATATGGCTTCGGTTAGGCTTGAACCGAAGCAGAAAGCTGGGGATATATGGCTTTGGTTCACGACCAAGGCCAAAAGCGTTTCCCTTTTGGCCTCGCCCCAATATACTTCGGAACCGGTGTAAAATATTATAAATAACCGCTGTCAAAGTCCCTTCCTACACTGGTGAGGAGGATAATTTTGCTCAAAAGAGTTTGAGGAGTTTTGAAAAAATCAAGGGATAAAAAGGGAACTAATTGTTGCCTATAGTCCCCAGCCGAACGGGGTTGTTGAAAGGAAAAACATAACCATCATGCATATGGTTCACACTATGCTGCTTGGAAGACATGTCCCAAAAATCTTTTGGCAAGAAGCTACAAAATGGTGTGTATATATTCTGAATAGAAGCCCTACATCAATAGAACAAGACAAGACTCTAGAGGGAGCATGGAGTGGAATAAAACCATTTGTTGACTACTTTCGTGTGTTCGGTTGCCTAGCTCATGTCCACACACCAGACCAACAACGAGTTAAGCTTGATAACAAGAGTAGACTGTGTGTTCTGTTTGGAGTCAGTGATGAATCCAAGGCATACAAACTATTTGATCCAATCAACAAGAAAATATTAATCAGCAAGGATGTTGTATTTGAAGAAAACATAAGTTGGAGGTAGGAGTAAAGTGAAGCAGAAAGTCACCAAGAAATTGTTGAAGGAGAAGAAGAAAGCATTGATTCACAATCTAAATTAGAGGAGGAGCAATCAAAATCACATGTTGCGGGAACATACACCAGAAACAAATCTCACACACCAACATGTGAGATCCCAACTAAAGGGAGGGTGAGAAGAAATAGGAGAAAACTAGTGTGGATGGCAGACTATGAAGAAGGGGGAAGCATATACGATGACAACATACTAGTGCTATGCTAGTAGCTGAAACTGATCCAGTTACTTTGAAGAAGCAGTTAAAAGTAAGAAGTGGCAAGAGGCAATGGTGAAAGAGGTGAAGGCTATAAAGAAAAAACAAACTTGGGAGTTGACTCATGCTCCTAAAGACGTAAGACCGATTGGAGTAAAGTGGATATAAAACTAAACTCAAGGAGAACGATGAGATTGACAAGTTTAAAGCAATGTTAGTAAAAAAAGGCTATACACAACACTATGGAGTGGATTACACAGAGGTGTTTGCATCAATGGCCAAATTAGATACTATTCGCATAATCCTATCCATGGCAGCACAAAATGGGTGGTTTATATTCCAACTAGATGTGAAAAGTGCATTCCTCCATGGAGAACTAAAGGAGGAAATATATGTTCAAAAACCAGTTGGATTCATAGGAAAGGGACAGGAAGGAAAGGTATATAAATTGAAGCAGGCACTCTATAGGCTCAAATAAGCACCAAGAGTATGGTATAACAAAATAGAAGCATATTTCTTACAGAATGGCTTTGAAAGATGTTTTTGTGAACACACTTTGTTCACAAAGTCAGCAAAGGATGGTGAAATTATTATTGTGAGTCTATATGTGGATGATTTAATTTACACCAACAATGATAAAGGTATGTGTGATGAGTTTAAGGATTCTATGATGTCAATTTTTTATATGACTGACTTGAGGAAGATGAAGTATTTTCTGGGAATTGAAGTTTTGTAGAATACACATGGTATCTTCATATGTCAAAGAAAATATACATAGGAAGTATTGGCTCGATTTAATATGATGGAGTGCGATGCAGTAAAGAATTATATTGTCCCAGGAATGAAGTTATCTAGAATTGACACATGACCTAAAGCAGATGCCACACTCTACAAACAAGTAGTTGGAAGCCTTATGTACCTAATTGCAACCAGACCTGACTTGATGTATGTGGTCAGCCTAATTAGCAGATTCATGGAGAACCCTTCATATTCATTGGAATGTTGTCAAACGATTCCTACGGTATGTATGTAAAGGGGACTATGGAGCTGGGGATACTCTACAAGAAAAGAGAATATATCACTTTAGTGGCCTATATAGATAATGATTATGCAGGTGATGTAAACGATAGAAAGAGCACATCATGATTTGTTTTTTCGTTAGGAACTGTTGCAGTTTCATGGTCATCTAAGAAACAACCAATAGTGACATTATCGACTACAGAGTCAGAATACATATATGTCGCTTCATGTGCATGTCAATGTATTTTGAGACCATTGGTTTCAAAAGACAAAAGCATATTCTAATTCTATGTGACATCAATTTAGGTATTAAGTTGTCTGGAAATCCCGTATTTCATGGTAGAAGCAAACACATTGATGTTAGATTTCATTTCTTAAGAAATCTTGTCAAAGAAGGAAGAATCAAGTTAAGTCAATGCAACACCCAAAACCAAATAGCAGATATAATGACTAAACCACTCAAGCTTGAACAGTTTGTGAAGATCAAGAGTATGCTCGACATGATTGCACCGTCCGAAGTAAACTAAAGCCTTTGGGCATTTAGTTTAAGGGAGGGATTATTAAAAGATTTTTTATGAAATTTTTTATGTTGTTTTTATTTAATTAATGTTTAAATAACAGTCTTATGTTAACCTATTTTTAGGGATTGATGGAGCTTTATTTTAGCTAACCTATTTGTTAGGAAAGTGGCCATTAGTTTTGACATAATGGGAGAGTGTAGTTTTCCCTTAGTTTCCGATCTATTTAACATTGTAATTTGATGAAATCATTAACATAAATTCTAAATTACATTAAGAAAGCGTTTTACTTTACAAGAATTGTGTCCACGTGGTAGAGCAATGACGACAATAAGCTGAGATCTAAGCGATGATAGAGAAAAATACACCTAATAGAAGTGCATGGGATGTACATCTGGGTGAGCTAAAAAGGGAGAAAATAACAAATATAAGAAGAAATATATTTTTTAAAAATATTTAAATTATTAATATAAATTAAAAATAAAAGATAATAGTATCCCTCTATTCTATCAAACAATGGTTGCGTTACTAATTAGTAGTTTTTGGGTTACTAAAATTTTTATCAGTTAGATATATTTCCAGCTGTTTTAATAACTCCATTTAAAAAATGATATAAGTCAGAACTAACTCTATTTTTTTAGAATACGTACCCTGAACACAAATTCAGACATGTTCTTGGTCAACAACTAATTAAGATGACTGAATGTTTTCAAAAAGCCTGAATCATACGTGAGGCAAATTGATTTAAATCCCATTTTATCTGGGTTTTAACCGATCTCACCAGTTACACATTGAGTGATTGTTGAAACTAAAGTGAGAAATTTGTTATTCATGTTGCAAAGAAGAAGAAAAACCATTATGAGAATTACAGAAAAGCATGGTTAAAGAATGAAGAAGATGATACTAATTACGAGAGAGAGGGAAACCAATCCCATGTCTTTGGGTAGGGAATGCAACAAAGAAAAGGCTACACACAGTGCCAATCCCAACAGGCAAAATCATGAGAAGCTCCTTGGTTTCCTCAGAAGGCTTTGGAGCAAAACAACTCACCACACTTCCATCAAAGAGTGCAATGGCCAAGAAAACCAATATTGACATAAATGCATGCAAGAAATCAATGAACCTTAGCCTATACTTTTGTGCCTCTTCTGCAGGAAGTTTCACTGATGCATCCATAACCCAAATCCCATTCGCTGATGCCACCCCATATCTCACCTTCCCCCTCTCATCCCTGAAGCTGTCAGTGAAGGAAAGAACAAAGCATGAGATGCTGCAAAGGCTCAACAGAACAATGGTCATGACTTTGTTTGAAACGGTTTTGCATTGCCCTTGGTGTGTGAAAAGTGGTGACAGGGTTTGGAATATTAGCACTGTTCCTGTTGGAAGAAGCTTCGACAAATGTGCTGTGCCTTTGAATGCCTTTCTCATCGTTTTTTGTGCTGGGGTTTTCGGAGTTTTCTCTGCTACAACGTTTTCCAAAAGGGGTTGTAGATTTTGTAGATTACTCACATGAACATCCATATCTTAGGTTTTTTCTTCAATCTAAAGCTCAGAGGTTTTGTCAGTTTATGATTTTCGGAATTTTGCCTTTGTTAAATACAATTGAGCTATGTTGGTTCAGTTTTGTCTTGAGGTTGTGGCAACGTGGTTTTGTTATGACATGAACTAATGTTCTTTTTGGGTGTATCTTTGGTTCAGTAACTGGTGCGTGGAACTGGATGTTACATTGTTACTGTGCTGTTTATGGTGAATAAATAGGTTACATGTTTGGCAATGAAGAAAGAGGTTACATAAATAAGTAATTAAGAAGTTTTTATGGTTTTGTTTGGTTTTGGTGAAATGGACATTCTTTTCTTAGAAGTGTTTTTGTGTTCCCTTTGATTTGTATAGTGAAATTGTTCTGGTATGGATTTTAACAGATACTTGAAAGTGGTTGCTTTGTTATTTTCTTTCTGATTTGAATATTAGAATCATGCCTTGCCTTGCTGCTAAGATTTAAAAAAATAAAAAAATAACTATTTTTAGTGTACGCATAACAAACTTCAACCAAATAAAAGCATAGAAAATTGGAATGTTTTGATTACTTAACTGGGCTTCCAAGAAATTGATACAATAGGATAATTTTTATTCATATTTATTATTTTTACCGGTATATATTTTTTATATCTATTTTTCTAAAATATTCAACTTTTACTTTCCAAAATGTTAAAATTTCAAAACATCCTTGAAATATACTTATTTTCAATGTGTTAAATTTTTAATATTTCTTCAACGAAATTTTTTAATTGTTAAATATTTTAAAACTCGGAAAGTGTTTTCTAAAATGCTAAAGTTGGAACACAACTTGAAAAAAAAATGGAAAAATTTAGATATAACGGATATGTATTTTTAAAACTTACTTCCAAAACGTACTTGTAAAAGAATTGTCAAAATTTTAAGGCTAATCACTTTACGAAAGAGTATTTTTTTTTTAAAATGTATAAAAAGCATAGTAATAAAATTGAGCGGTGTAAATAACAATTGTATAGCATGTGTGTCTCCAATAGCCTAATTGCAAAAGAATATGGGCAATTGCTTCCTGCACCCATATTTGTTTTCTTTTAATTTTCATCTATCCCCTTATGAGTTTGAGACACCGATTTAGTTGGATTAGGTGTGTAGTGGTGTGGTTATCCGAAAGCTTTGGTGATTGTCTTGGAAGGTGGTGGTGATTTGCTAAATTGAGTCACGCTGTAGTAGGTCAGATTGTAATTTTAGTGGTGCGTAAATGGGTAAAATGATAAAGGTAACGTCGTCAGAAAAAAAAATCAAGAATAAACTTCCGAAAAACGGTCAAAATAGATAATTCGGCCAGATTCGACTCAATCCAACTACGGGATAGTTACTTAGTGAGTCAGACTCATTTGTTAGCAAGCAAAAAAAATTTTAAACCCGATTCAGTTCATCACGGATTAGTGGATTAAACAGGTTGGTTCACTATCTCACTTAATTAAAAAAATACATTTTTTTCTTCAGTCTTAAAAAAATTATTATAATTCTTATTAAAATATAAATAAACTTCAATACAATCTAAAACAATTTTAAATTCCAAATATAAACCAAAATCATAAAAATACAAAATACCAATGTGTTGGTTAAAAAGAGCAACCTAACCCGACTCAAATACAAAGTCTAACTTAATAAATAAAAAATACTAGCGTGACCCTTTATCTACGGGTTAGCTCACCAACCCAGCTCACCACAGGTTCAACCCAGATGAGTCGGATTTTTAGGTGGGTCGGGTCAAAAATTAACTCGTACTAAAATTTGTAAAAACATTTCAACCCAACCCAACTCGAACTCATGGTGGGCTGGGTTGGCGCGCGGGTTCCAACCCATTTTGACAGCTCTACGCACAATAGAGGTGGTAAATTGTTTTCCACATTTTTGTTTCCGAGAGTGGTAGTATATAGTTAGGCAAAATTATGTCTTTGGTCCCTATTCTCGTTCGAAAATATCAATTTGGTCTCTCTATTTTTATAAGTCTCAATTAGGTCCTCATTTTTTAAAAATGGTATTAATCATGCCCTTTTTGTTAAATTAGGTTAAACGGCGTGAAGGAGTAGTAAGTTGACATGATGATGTCTGCTTAAACAATGATAGGGAAAATAAAATTCAAATAAATTACTGACGTGAAAACTTGTTTTCTAATAATTAAACGAGTGTGTCCATATACTTATGAGACACTCTAACAATACATATTAGAAGAGTTTATCAATACATTGATTAGACGAGTTTAGGAATACACATCAGACAAGTCTTTTCATATACTTATTGGACGAGTATAGTAAAAAATATTACACGAGTCTAACAATACACATTAACAGACTCTGGATACATAAATTAGAAAAGTATAAAAACAAAATATTAGACGAGTCATTTCATACGTTGATTAGATGAGTTTACATATACTTCGATTAGATGAGTTATCAATGAATTGATCAAACCAGTTTAGCAATGCATATTAGACAAATAATTCATATATTTATTGGATGAATCTAACAATATATATTCGACAAGCTTTTTCCTACACAGATTAGTCGAGTCTATTAATACACATTACACAAATATGTTCATTTGCTAATTAGATGGATCTTGCAATATACATCAGACGACTCTTTTCATACACTAATTAGACGAGATTAATAATACACATTAGACAGATCTTAACATACACTAATTAGACGAGTCTAACAATACACATTAGACGAGACTGTAGATACACTAATTAGAAGAGTATAACAAAAAGATATTTGACGAGTCATTTCATACATTGATTAGATGAGTTTACGAATACTTTGATTAGATGAGTTGTCGATGAATTAATCCTACCAATCTAGCAATAGACATTAGATAAGTCATTCAGACATTAGACAAGTCTAAGAATATGCATTAGACAAGCTTTTTCATAACAAATTTGACAAGTTTATTAATACATATTAGACTAGTATGTCCATTCACTAATTAGATTAATCTTGCGATATAGATGAGTTTGTTCATATACTAATTAGACGAGTTTAGTAATACACATTAGATGAGTCTATCCATGCACTAATTAGACGAGTGTTTTGTGCATAAAACATAAAACAAGTAATTTCTAGTATTAATTAGACGAGTATAAGAATACGTATCAGGTGAGTCTTTCTACACATTGATTAAACGAGTCTTGTAATACAATTAGATGAGTTTGTCCATACACCGATTAAATGAGTTTAACAATATACATTAGATGGGTTTATTTATACACATATTAAATGAGTTTATTAATAAATATTATACAACTTTATTCATTCTCATATTAGATGTGCCTTGCAATACACATTACATGAGTTTGTCCATACACAATAGATGAGTGTATCAATAAAATTTAGATCAATGTGTTCATATACTGATTAGACGAGTCTAACATTAGATATTAGACGAAGTTGTTGACACACTCATTATAGGAGTCTAACAATACACATTAGATCAATATGTCCATACACTGATTTGTATTTATAACGAATATCTACGTATTTTTGCATACTTTATCCTTTGTATTTTTAGAGAGTTTACTTTATATTTTTAACATGTATTCTTGTATTTAACAAAATCTACTCTTTACATTTTTTTCATATATATTGATTTTCTAAACTTATGAATAGTTTTTGCATTGATTCTATTCAAAATTTAGTTATAAACTTAAAAATAAAATTATTTTTTTCTAAATATCTTTTAATATAAGATGTATTTAAATATTTTGTAATATAATATATATTTATTAATATAAAAAACACACACAAAGAAACATCAAATCGTATGTATGTACGAGTTTAAAACTAGTTTCAAATAAGAAAAGGTTTAATTACTCGGATGATACCCACTTTGGTACATGTGTGTCAATCTGGTACTCGCTTTTAAGAAAGTGTCAATTACATCCCAACTTTTAAAAAAGTACTTCAATTAAGTCCCTTTCAGACGGAGTTGACCATCACATAAGTATGTACTAAATTGAAACAAAAAGACATATATAGGGACTAAATCGAAATCAACACAATTATATCTGATAGTGACACTGACACGTAGCATTGCAATGCCACGTGGCACTAACAATGCCAGTGTGACACACAGGGACCTGACATGTGGCAATTTTTTTTTTCAAAATATTAAAAAAATTTAAAAGAAAATTAAAAAAAAATTAAAAAAAATCAAAAAAATCACAAACTGACACGTGGCACGTTGACTAACGATGTTAGTCAACTCTGTCTGAAAGAGACCTAATTGAAGCATTTTTTCAAAAGTTGGGATGCAATTGACACTTTTTAAAAGCATGTATCAGATTGACACACCTGTACCAAATTGGGTATCATCCGAGTAATTAAACCAAAAGAAAATAACACAATCACAACTTGACATATGGTATTGGCATTGACATGTGGATAATTTTTTTAGAATTAAAAAAATTAAAAAATTAAAAAATTAAAAATTAAAAAACCAAGAGTTGACATGTGACATGTACTATGCACTGACGTTATTTAAACATTGTTAACAAACATGACCAAATTGACTAAAATTGACAAAATTAAAGACATAATTAAACGCAAAACAAAAATAAAGATTAAATCGAAAAACATAACAAAAATATAGAACAAATATATATATATATATATATATATATATATATATATACAGAAAAAAATATAAAAAACAATAATGACACTTAACGTAATAAATAAAACTAAATTATGTACAAAAACATCCGATTTTAAGATTTGGAAAAGGAACAAGAAAACAAAAGATAAAAAGAAAATGTCTAGAAAAAAGAAAAAGGTACAAACTTTGATAACTTTGTTTAGCAGATGACATCATAAAGGAATAATTGGTTGTCTCAATCTTTAGTCATACAGAATCATGTCCGTAGGATTAATTGTCTTTGTTGCAGGCACACTAATGTTTTAGGGCAGGTCACTCTTGTATATCAAAACATTTTTTGACCCTATTTTGTTTCATCCTTCTGCCTGAGAGTATTAAACCTTTTTTGACAGATAAATGAAGTTTATTAAACTCTTTCATCAAAGATGACAGAAAATGCTTTGTTTTTATGTGTGGAACTTTTTGGATATATTATATATGTATTAGGAGTACACATCAAAGAAACAAAAGCAGTAAATATTAAAAATGTATATTTTATCAAAATATGAAATTTAATCATACTTATTTTTAAAATAATTTAAAAAATCTGTCTATTTTTTATAATGTTAAAATGTTTTTTATGCAAGTATATATTAAGTTAAAATGTATAATTGAATGTCTTTTGTTACCTACATATAGTAACAAGATTTTGCCAAATACTACACAAAGTTAGGTATGTCAGATTATTCAATTCATCATTGAAACACAAGGTAAAGTTTCAAAACAAGTAACCACACTCTGGGTATTTTCGATCTCAGCTAAAAAAAATTGTAGCACTTTTTTGCAATCCTATTATCATAAACAAACAACGACGAATACTTATGCACGGTTTTCTAACATTTTTCACATTTACTTCTTTAACTGTAATTTCTTTTTTGAAAGAAATTGAAACTAAATTATCACTCAAAACAGAAGGAACAAAGACATGGAACAAGAATGGCAAACATAAATCCATTTGACAAAGACACAAAAAGGAATAGTGCAAGAGAGAAATAAGCACAAAAAATATAAGATCATTAGCTATTTATCATATTAATTTTATTTGATGTAATTGAACTGAGATCATTATTAATTTTTAACTATGTATTGACATTTTTATATTTCTAATTTATCATTAATTAAATTCTTTTTACAACAAAATTAAGTAAATTTTTTTAGAAAAATGATATTCTTATTAATTTTATTAGTTTGTTTTGAAATATGTAAAACTTCGACCATTATGGACGAGGGACGAGTCAGATTTTAAAATAGTTTTACTAAAACAAGCACACTTTCTCCATGAATAAATTAGTAGAAAAAATAATTAGATAAAAGTTAATATTTCATTGGAATTTGACTACTTCATGAATTCGAACATATCTCCAGCTTAAAAAGTCAATTTTTCTTTTTCAAAACTAAAGTGGGGAGGGATAAGATCACATAGTAACATATTAAAAGATTATACAATTATACTATATTCTAAGCATATGAAGTTTATTTTATTTTTTTAATTTGGACATGTTATTAAGAGTTTTCCCATAAAGAATCATTTGTGGGAACTTTAGACAAAATCAATAAAAGATTCACAAGATGAAAGGGGCCATACCTATTCTTTGAGGTATAATATTTCTAATTAAGTTTGCCCCAATTGCTTTGCCCCTTTTCTACTTATCCTTTGTCAAAATGTCAATCTTCGTTAAGAAGATTAAGAGAATCCAAAAGAATATATTAAATTTCGAACTCTTTTAGCAAAGTGAAAATGGAACCTAGCTGCATAAAGTGATAGGTTGTGGAAGAAAACCTTGGAATTTAAATACCAGAATTGGAGAAAATTAAAAGAATGGTCCTAAGATGAAACACAAGTCTAAGTGGTGGAAGAACAATTGGTAAGTATCGTAGGTTATTCTTTGAACTCAAATCATAAAGATGGTTTTGTGGACATGGAGAGAAAGAGGAATAACCCATGGGAATAATGTTTAGAATGGAAAAAGAGTGGTTAGTTCGTGGTTCAGTCTTTTATGGTATAACCTGTTGTGGCATAACTTGTTGTTTAGTCATAACTCATGTCAATGGTGATTCATCGTGATAATATTTGTGTTATAAATGAATATTCTCTTGTTAAGAATCTATATAGTGATATGCTAGTGGAGTCTGATTCCTTGGTTGATATGTCTTCTTTGGAGTATGTTACTCTCATTATCAATAATTTGTAGGGTTTATAACAACTAGACTCACCACATAATAGTTATGAGACATTCTTAATTCTTTAATGTCTAATGAAACTTGTTTTGCAGAGGAATTAAAGTTAGTTTTTAATAGCACTAATATGCATGATGAGAGATAAGATTATAATAGTGAAAGGATAATGAGTCACTTCAAACTACAAGGAAATTTGATAGCCGTAGGTCAAAGAAAGTTAACACTAAATCCAAAACAAAGACTTATCAAGATCACTGATGATTTCAAAGAAAGTTGACAGATAGTAAATTTTTTATGCTGAAGGATTTGTCTTTTTACATATAGTTCAAAGTATTGAATGAGTTTTGTGAAGGAAATCATGAGTTTATTATTATCCATCCATGTTTTTACTTGTTTTTTTGAATAATAGATATTTTTTCTACGTGTGTAATGTAATTTTGTCATGAATTTTGTATGATTTCCCTTTTTTTTTCTTTTTTCTTTCGTTTTTTAATAAAATATTCATAAGTAATATCAAACATAAGTTTATTTAGAACAAAGAGTGGTTGTAATTTCAAGTATAAGTAGAGCTCTTAGTGCAAGAGTTGGCATGTATAAAACTAAATTGATGTCAAAATAAGATTTTTTTTGTTGCGGGATAAAAGAATAGGGAGACCATTAATAATGGGAAATCAAAGTGATTTTTTATTTATTTTTTAATCAGCGGGAAATCAAAGTGATAAGAACGATGGAAGTGTGGATCTTAGATCCACTCAGAGATTGCTCCCAAGGCTTTTGTTCCAACTTTTGACAAAAGTTATGCGTAGGTGTATGAAATGTAGGATGAATGCTGTGTTTTTTTTCTTTACGGGTTAAACTCTTCTGTGCTTTTGCCTGTACCATTTTAATGTTATTTTCTTATTTGTTGATTGAAATAAAGGAGTATTTAAGTGAATCAAACATGAGTCTAGTTAAAAATAAGCCATTTCAATCTTATTAGTGAATCAAAACTTTGTAACCCGGATTAATAAGTTAAATAGATTGACTCATTTAAAGATATTTTATTCTCTTAATTTTTTCTGTATATTTACACAACGATCAAAGTGTTTGACTCAATTCATCTAGTACAATAAAAGAATACACTTATTTCACCAAAACATTGTTATAAATATAGTGGTTAAAAGTAAAAATGTAAATTTATATAATTAGACAAACAATAAATTATACATTCAAATTATTCAAACATTATTAAATAACATTTTAATTTTTATAAATATCAAATTATCGATCTAAGTAATTAAGGATAATAAATAAATATAATAAAAAAATTTGAAACAATGATAAATAAATCGAGTTGAATTTAATATCCAATTAAGGTCGTCTAACGCTCAAGTTAAATAAACAGAGTTGAGTTTAATCTATATTTAAAAAATCAATTTTTTTTAATTCCAACCAAACATTTGATAAACCATATTAACCCATGAATTAATACCTCTATTTAATGAACTCAAAGGAAAAAAAAAAAGAGACAGGTGAATAATGGAGCATTGGATTGGAGAATTCTCGTACATTGTTTTGCTAATAACTCATCATCACATTCAAAGATTACTTATAGAGTCGAAAAATCCAAATCTGGATTGAACAGCATTACACTAGAAGCACCTAAGAATTTTCAAAATCCATGCAAAAGTAAAATAAAGAGAGACATAGAATAACAACTTCTAATTATTTACTCCAATTTCTCACCTTGCAAATTTATCATATAAGATTAGAATTTTATTAAAATATATTTATTTCAAGAAAAACTCTTTCATTATTTTTTTCTTTTATTTGTTTGTTTTACTATAGTTAGAATATTGTTCTATTTTCTTCCTTTTTTCAATTGAACATTTTATCACTCATTCATTATATGTATTATTTAGGGATAAGTTTTTTTTTTTTTAATCATCATTTGCGAAATTGAATTTCGTCTCTCCTTCAAAGTTTAAACAAAATTCGTTCCTATATTTTAGTAATGCATGAAATTTAGCTGACGGCGTTAATGTTTAGGGGATGTGTCTAATGGTCATACTATCTGGACTGACATGTCAGAACACGTGATGATAGTGGCGAAACTTGAACAAAAAATTTAGGAGTGCCAAATTAGATTTTTTTTATATATATAAATTTTTTTAGTTAAAAAAAAGTTTTTCATTTTCTCTCTTCATTTCTTCTGCTTAAAACAAACACACATAACAGTAGAATTCAAAAAAGTATGACTATCATTCGCTATTATATCATGATACCAAACCATGAATACCATTTTAGATAAGGCCTTAGTACCTTATCATACTCTTTCTAATATAAATTTATCACCCCTCCTGTATAAATTCAAAACTTTAAAAAATTTACCATAGGAAGGAAAACAAATCCCTAAATTTCATAATTAAGGGTTATACTAATTTGAAAAAAATTATAATGAGGGTTCATACCAATTTCATAAAAGAATTCCTAAAATCATAATTAGGGTTTATACTAATTTGGGATAAACATCCTAAGAAGAATCATAAATCTAATATACATAAATCATTATAAGATACTAACCTTGATATCTGAGAGATCATGCAAAAAAAAAAATAAAAAAAAGAATATATATATATATATATATATATATATATATATATTTCAATCTCAATCTATGTGTTCTCCAACCTTTGTTTCCCAAATTATCTCTTCATAATTTTTTCTCCTCACACACTTTCATAATAACTTACATTGATAGAAAGATCTTATAACAAAAACAAAACCTTAATCTCTTTCATAAATCAATGTTTCCATTAAATTTTTTATTATTGTTTTCCATAATATAAACTTAATATAAATAATATATATTTATAATTAAAAAAATATAAACATATATAAAAAAAATTCCAAAGGGGGAGTCGTGGCTCCTCTTGTCCCTATAATGTTCTGCCAATGCGTGACGACCATGTCATTGACACGTGTAATTTCAAACTAATTTTTTTATTTTATGTTTTTAGATTTTTTTCTTTTGGTTCTGAAGGACGTATTTCATGTATTACGAAAGTATAGGGACAAATGTTATATGAACTTTGACAAAGATGTGTGAATGCCAATTTTACATGTAAAAATATGAACTAAAGATATACTTAGCATAAATAGTGATTTGAACTAATTAATTGATTATTATGTTATATAAATATTAAATTATTACAATTATATAAATCAATATTGAGATAAAAATAATTTATTTTACTTTTAAAAAAATATTTAATTCGTATTTAAAATTTTAATATTTTTTTAAAATTAATATAAATTAACATGTCAGTCCAATCAGAATGACTATTAGACACTACTAAAAACATACTTATTCCTATTTTTTTTATTATGTTATCAAAAAGTTGTGTTCTAAGAGTTAGGTTATATATATATATATATATA
>Ga0214544_1008123_pt1 | contig 17816 bp, 10 predicted proteins | sample CNSS3metaG_FD_160074 | JGI IMG/M metagenome (GOLD analysis project Ga0214544, IMG submission 160074) | Root nodule microbial communities from cowpea collected in UCLA plant growth center, Los Angeles, California, USA - CNSS3 | ecosystem: Host-associated > Plants > Roots > Nodule | place: USA... | reverse complement strand
TATATTTAATTATAATATATATATATATATATATATATATATATATATATATATATATTCATATTTTTTTATAAAAAATTGATGTCTTACATGATTGCAAACATAGTTTTCTCAATTAGAAAATATACATATTTTTTTGAAAATGTATTCCAATAAAAACTAAATTAATTAGACGAGATACTAAGTTTAAGATTTTTATTTGGAAATGAATGAAAGCGTAGAATCCAACTTCAGAAAGGTTTTTAAATATGACAAGAAGTGACACCTACGCATAAGGAGTGGCAAACATTGAAACTGTATCCAAACCAGAGAAAGAGAGGCCAAATTTGAGTTTAAAATTAATTAAAAAAGCAGGAACTCTTTGTGATATACAAAAACAACACAGGGAACTAACCTTTGTTTATAGCACGCATCATTAGATAAAATAAAATATTCAATTAACGAGATTCTTCTCTCTTTTTCCTTCAAATTATATGATACTTTTTCTGAAAGTGGAATATTAATAAAATTCAGTTAACGATTCAATTTATTATATGTTTAATGTTCATTATTAAATTCTTATTATTAATTATTCCTTTTAGTCTTCTTTGTACACGTATGTAAGTACTTCTCACATAAATCATATAAAAACCCATAATCTCATTTTAAAAAGTCAAACTCTACCTCATAACATATTATTCAATATCCAAAAGAACTAAGTGAATAAAACACTGGATATAATGCAATAAAAATTATATATTTATACAACATTTACATTTTTAAATTAAACTTAAACAAATAAAACATGTTAAATAAAACTAAAAATCTGTTATTTTGATTGATAATCTTCGATTAAAGTTCAATTTATTTTGAATATTAAATTACTTAAACCATAATTAATGAGAGATTTAGACATTTGTATATAAATTCACGATTCAGTCTAAAATTCAGTTCTATTAAATTTATAGTTAAATATGTTTTTTTTTTTCTTATAGTAAAAATTGGAATTAATCTTTTTTTTAAATTTTGACCTAATTTAGTTATCTGATTTTAGAAATATTTAGATTTAATCATTTTAATCAATTTTATTTTAAATTTATTTACTGTTTTAAACGTATTTCAATATAATTTTTTAACTAACATTAAAGTGTGAAAAGGAATAAATATTCAAATGCTCTCAACATTGGTTTGCTATTAACACCTCTTTCGTCTGATAACTCACCATTTTTTTTATTTCATTTTTCAGCTGCAGGACAATAATTTAAAAAATAAAATTGAACATTTTTAACGTCCATAACGTACAAAATACTATTCTTACCCTGTAATAAAATCTAAAACTAGTCACATATTTCTTATACATACTTTTAAACACACAGTGAAATAAATTAAAATTTAAACACATATGAAATTTAATTATCATATTTAATTAATTCACAATATTCTTATTTTAAAATCATAAACAATTCCTTGCAGCACATGCATAATCAAAGTGATCTCATGCCTAATTTGATGCACGAATCATGTTAACTCACACCGACCCGATTTTTCTTTCTGTTTTTGAACAAATAGATTGATTCTAATACATTAAATTTAGAAAACGGAATATATTACCCATATATATCGTGACCTGAAATGAATAATTAATGAAGAGATGTTTTGTAATCACACTTTATAATTTCAATTTTATTTTTATAATATAATTATTTATTAAACTTTTAAAATTTAATAATATTTTCTACAAAATTGTTTATCTTTCTTTATTTTTTTTATCGATTAACAAATATTTTTTAATTTTTTGTTTCATTTATCTTACTTAATTTTTAATAAATATAAATTTATTTTGTATATTAATTTAATACCATTACAATATTATTATTCACTAATATAATATCAATAATATAATATTATGTAATTTATACTTTTATTCTAGTAAGTAATAAAGTACTTAAACTCGGCCAGATAAGAATAATTTAATATTTGATTTTAAGGAATTACAATATATTTTATTTTTTATATATATATTATATATATATATATATATATATATATATATATATATATATATATATATATATATATAACGCCAGCGGTTTCATCTTTCTCCAGTCAGCAAATTCTATAAATTTTATGCAACTTTAGCGCACTAAGTGATTTTTCGTATTAACTAAAAATAGATAATTAATGAAAAACTGATTTCAAATAATTCTTTTATCAATTAATTTTATGTGATTTATTTTATTAATGAATTAACAATAAAGACATGAAACTGACTTGACCAACTAAATGTAACCGACAATTAAAAAGTTTACTACTAAATTTAAACTGAATATACATTTACAATTTCAATATGATGTATAATATTTTGAATAATGTGCTAGTGTAATAAAGGTATATTATTATGTAGCAAAATAGTTTTTATATTCAAAGAAGAATTTGTAGATATTTTTTTATTACCAAGGTTACTAATAATGTAATTAAGATGACAACAGGTCGAGACAGATATAAATAGTGTCTATTAACAATCAGACTTGCAATAGAAAAATTCACCCATTATTTATCTGTTTATTTTATGGGTATCTGTTCAACAAATATATAAAAATATTTTAAAATTCACGGGTACCATAGATATTCGCAAATATATAAATAAATATTTTATAATTTTTTAAAATAAAATTTAATAAAATTACAAAAAATAGAAAATAATATATAAATTAAATTAAATATAAATTAAATTAAATTAAATCTAATAAAATATAAATAAATTTTAATTTTAATTAAATTAAATTTAATAAAATATAAATTAAATTTTAATTTTAACTTTTCACTAAAGAATACCGCAAATATAGATAATTTGATACTTATATCCATTTCTTTTAAAAATAGATATTAAAATATTTATTACTCACTACACAAATAATAAATATTTATAAATACCAATTCTCTATAACAGATTTTATTTATGAATACTTACGAACACGAATACTTTTGGTAGAAGACTTTATATTTATTTTAACATGCTCAGAAAACGGTTTTGATTAGGCTATTAAAAGATATTTACGCTTATTAAAGGTTGACAACAGAAAGCGGTTTTGACTTAATTAAAAAATATTAAAAATATGGATATCTACACTTTCAAATTTATTGTTATGGTGTATTTTAAATATAAAGTACATTATTTTTATTCCGCTGCAAATCTTATAAACCTCCCTTTTAATTATCAATAATTTAATTTACATTCAGTATAGATTTGTTTTTCTTTTACTACAGTGTGAAATATTATTATCCTTGTAGATAATTGATTTTGTTTTAGGTGATGTTTCTTCTCAACTTTTTTAGCAGCAAAATTTGATTTTGAAATTTTATTCTCAAAATTTAATTATCCGTTCTATTTCTTCCTTATTCATTGGTTTTCAACTTTTTTCTTTATTTCTTTCCTCTCGAGACATTTTATTCTGTTGCAAGAGGTATGAATTTTATTTTTTTTATTCAGCACTGAGAACGAACAGACCTCGGTCTTAATACCCTCAGCCTTATCTCAACCAGAATAAAACGATTTCGATCACTTACTCTGGCAACAATACCCTAATAAACATGATAATAGATGTCTATTAGAGGTTTAAGGTGACACTATAATAAAATATTTCATTAATAATTAATTTTAATGATTAAAAGTGATTAATCATTGTAGTAACTAATTTATATACTAATTAATAAAATAAAAAATCATCGATTACTAAAATAGTCATTATTATAAATAAAAAGTTATAATTTGTCTTAATTTCTAAAATTTAGCTAATGAACATGATAATGGATGACTAGTAAAGGTGTAAGGGGATAGATAGTACAAAAAAATATTTCATTAACAACTAATTTTTGTGACCAAAAGTTATAATCATTATAATAACTAATTTATAGAACAATTAAAAATAAAAAATTATTATTTACTAAAATAGTCATTATTATAAATAAAAAATTATAATTTGTCTATAAAAATTGACTTCTAAAATTTACCTACGAAAATTTTAGCTACCAAGAAATTAAAAAAAATTAGTTATAACATATTATGTTTTCAACTCTTCCGATAACAAATGCTAACCATTAACATTGTTGATAAAAAGAATTTTATAAAAGATTTTGACGCTAACTTTAATCCAAATACTAAAAACGATAACTTTGTAAATCGTTACTTTTTGAATGTTATCCGAGTTTCTTAATTTTTTTTAAGATAATACTCAAATTTGTGCTTATTTTCCTAACTAAAAAGTTTCATCTAAATTTAGATGTGACAAAAAGGAACGGAACGAATGACCGTATAAATAATATTTTGGACACAGCTTTTTATATTCAGCAAATTGTACAAGTCTTTGTCTAACCAATGAGTGAGAGAAAAAGGTCTAACCATACATTACTTAATTCATCGATGATATAAAACGCATTAATTCTCTTTTTCTACATTGAAAAGGTAAAATTTTACTAATTTTATTGATGATTAATTTTTGGAAAAAAAAAACGTAAACTGATATTCCCTGTGGAAATAAAGTGTAACCTTTAGTTTCTATTATCTACCAAAACACTGTTTTGTAAGATTCTAAGCATAGTTTAAGAAGTCCGGGGCAGGTCCGCGATGAGCACAACTGTCCTTGATCGTACGTACGTAAAGCCACTTGGAAAGGTTAGCGTTGCATCCTATTCTTAACTTCTTTTCTACTCTGTGTAGGTCCACAAAAGATCTGATCACAATAGTGACGACCAAGATCGGACGGTGCAGAGTTGAAGCGAGTGGAGAAGCACGTGACACACACTTCTCTCTCAATGTCATATATATATACTCGTAAAGTCTTTGTTTGTGTTGGGGAATGCGTTTGTCTTCCATTTGTTGTGTTGTGTGTCTGAATCATGACTAACGTCCCAACCTCTCTCAGATGTTCCTCCCTTACCTGCTTCCACAAAGCAGCAATCACACTCTCACACCCTTGGCGCTTTTTCCTTGTTTTCTTTTGAGGTTTTTCGAGAAACTCTCACAAACATTATAAGCAGACCAGCCTCTTTCTGTGTTGTTTTTGCAGTGATGGGTGGCAGTGGGGAGAAGAGAGTGAAGGGTTTTCAGGGGAAGAAAGAAGGGTTCCGGGGAGGAGTGCCGAAAGGGTGTTTGGCCATAAAGGTGGGTCAAGGAGACGACCAACAACGGTTCGTGGTGCCGGTGATGTACTTCAACCACCCTCTCTTCATGCAGCTTCTCAAGGAAGCAGAGGAAGAGTACGGCTTCGATCAAAAAGGAACCATAACCATCCCTTGTCACGTGGAGCAGTTCAGGAACGTTCGAGGCATCATCGACAGCGAAAAGTCTCTCCTTCACCATAATCATCACGTTCGCTGCTTCGGCTTCTGACCAACCAACCAACACAAAAACCTTCTTCACCCTCGCTTTGTAATTGTAATTAATTTCTTGCAGGTACCATGATTTCGCCTTGTAAATTCTCCGCTTTTGTTTTACTTTCCTTAGTTGAGTGGTGAGTGGTGAGTGGTGATGACAGTGTGGTAGAGACGAGACGAGGACGACAACAGAATGTTACATCTTGCTGTTGTAGTTACCTTGTTATAGTTTTGCTACAAATCTCAATGGAAAACAGATGCTTTTTCTTTTTCTTAAGTTTTCTAGAAGGATTTGTGGCCATTTAATGACAGTGGAAAGAGTTGAAAAGAACACGTGGGGGCCCAATTTAACGACTTCTATACTCTATTCTTCTTTCTTTTCAGTCCCTTAATAATTTATTATTTACCGTACATTCTCGTTAAGTGGGTTTTTACTGGAGGGAACTAATCACAGTGCGAATGGTACGAGTTTTTCTGTTTGTTTGTTTCTTCTTTTTTTGTCTTATTTTCTGTATGGTAATTATTAATTACACGGATATTCCTCCTAATTAATGTAACTGCTAAATTTTATTTTACTTTGAAAGAATGCCGAAATATTACTTCAAAAGCATCAATAATAGTTACTTTGGAAGTGCTTTATCCCATAAACTCTTGCACGTGCCTGTGAACAGTTGAAACTTGAACACGAATACGAAGAATAAAGTGAAATTAAAATAGGGTGTGCATGAAGGAGAAAATAGGGATAGGGCGTGGACCATTACTGAATGAAGCTGAACCCTATGATTTCTTCGATGGTAGGAAAAAAAGTTTTACATCCTGCCTCCTTTTGATACTACTACTTTACTACAATACAACCATTTCATGAACTATTATTTAAACTTGGTTAATTTAGTTATTAATAGTCGAAACAAATATGATTGTATTTTTAAAATTAAATAATTCAATTTTCAATCTATATAGAAAAAGAAAATAGTTATTATTATTTTTTATTACACATAATTTTTAATATAATATCATCGGCGATTTAAAAGTAAAAAGAACGTTTGATAAAAATTTTATCGTTGGAGGTAAAACCAATGCTTATGATATATTAAAGAATAAATTGTATTACAATTATTCAAAATTATATTTGATAATATCAAAAGTAATATATTCTAAGTGAATAACATGTTTCTAAGTAAATTATAAATTTTAAAAAGAAATACAATGCTAAAAGTAAACTAATGGACAAAAAAAAAATAATTGTATTAAAAATAGCAAATCATTGACATATATTATAAATTAAATGATGCGCAATTATATTATTTACATAAAAAAAATATAAATATATGTTCAATTAAATATTGATCAGAGGAAGAGAATCTCCTTCTCATTCATTAATCAATCAACAATTTAAATAATATCATAATTCACCCTTACATTTATTAAGGCGAGTAAATATGTCCATAATTAATTAAATTGTAGCCACTATACATGTTTATAATTAGGTTTTGAATAAATTTTCTAAATATAATGAGTAATACTAAATAATCATAATGACAACATTTCAATAATCTCAATATTTCTTAAGTTGGATATATTATACCAAATGTTTTAACTTGTGAAGAAGAGACTTGAAATTGTGTTTTTTCCAATGCTTTTTGTAAAAATATTTGCTATGCTGTTGTGGTAGGAATGTATGATGTCAACTATCATTTAATTCTTTTATCACATTTTTTACAATATGTTATGTTAATTGGAGTTCAGATTCTCTACTGATTTTTTAGGTACTATTCTCTGCTGAGCTTTAAAAATACAATGTGTTGGTGCTTTAAATATCTTTTAATATATTTTAAAACGTCAAAATTAGTGATAATCAGTGTATTATAAAGGCACAATAAAGGAACAGTACAAAAAATCCAGCAGAGAATCCAAATTATATTAATTGACTATCATAATAAATCACATTTTTCCTTTAGAATTACTAACCCTAAATCACCATATTGTTTTTATGTTATGCCACAATAGAACGATATTTAGTTTTTGCACAAGAGTATGAGATAATTAATTATTTCTTAGTTTTTCAAGATACTATAGAAGAGTCAATTAAGGAATGCCCTATAAGTGGGCAATCTCTCTAATCTAAATGATACCATCCTTATAGTTTCTGTGAGGATCTAGAAAATTGTATTTTAAAAGTGTCTGTGTTTTAAAATAATAAGATCCTATTTTTTTAATAATAAAAAGCTTACATATAAATAAAACATTCATAAAAGGATCTCATCACTTAGAAAATAATTTATCTTTCTAAAAACACATTTATAAGAACTCTCTCCCTTCTCTCTAGAGTTTCTCCTCTTGTGTTCATCTCTTTGAAGATCGGAGACCACCGTTAAAGTGATCAATGTGACGAGTTTTTCACTTCTGTCTAATCAGTTTCTTCAATTGAGTAAGTTGATTTTCTTCTCTTTTCCTTTGGGTCAGCTGTTTTTCGACACACATGTGAGAAATTCTAGCTCACATGTGACTTCTAAGTCCTCCTTGTGAGTTTATATTAATCAGTGGTCCTAATAGTATGTATTGATCATGTTTGTGTTGTTCCTGAATTGAGTCTATGTGTTTTGATAACTTAAAGGGGAAATTTGATACTCCTTGAGCAATTTGAGACACCTTAAAGAAAGTTAATTACAATGCTTTGGAATCGTAGAAACATTGAATTAGTAAATTGTATGATTTTATTGTGAATGACCTGTGCATTTGCTTTGTTGCATGTTACATGATGTGTGAATTTGGGTGTTAGGTTAGATATTGCTTACTTATAAATATGGATTGATTAGATATTGCATTTGAGACCAATTAGTACTGATGATCGTGGTGAGTCTGAGTTTGGTATACTTTGGACATCTCCAATAATTATTGGACTACATAGACTGGACTAGATTAACATAATTAATTATACATAATCAAGTTCTACAAAATTATTGATGATTATTTCTTAACAATCATTTTCCTGCAAGTACATTAGTATGTAATAGTATTATAATAAGTGTTGTATCACAAGGATTTAACTAGTATATTGATAGTTAGTTTTTGGGTTTTTGGATTTGGATAGAGAGTACATGTAAATATAGATAGTAGTATATATTATATAGATTGAGTGGTGTAGAAACTGTATTTCATCTTATCTTCTTCTATTACACCACTACTATCTTGTTTACTTAATATGCAAATTATTCAATGTCCTAAAAGTACTTTTAAAGATAGATCTAGACCCATGTCTGCAACTTAGAACCTAAGGACTTCATACTCAATACGATTTCTCCACTCTTCCACTCTTGATTGAATGAATTCATGCTTTACTGTGCAAGACTTTCCCCACCCAACACACCCTTTAGATCATGTGGATGTCTCTAGCAAGAGTGTGATGGTTTGATTGGATCTCAGTTTGAGACAAGTCTTTCTACTCAATCCAAACCAGTTAAATAGATGAATTATAAATCAAACCACACACTATTGAATGAAAGCATAGATAAGTCTCCAAAAAATAGAAGTACATAAAATCAGAATTAATTATATTAAACCTGAATATGAAAAAGTTCAGCTACTCTAAAAATATTACAATACAACTTCAACAACATCTAGATATAGATTTTATAATAATATCATTTGTCATGCCTCATGTACCCATGAATCCGCTATCGGATATACAAATGAATTATTAGCATAATAATTATTCATGATATTCAAATATGTATGGAAATGTAATTATTATGATATATAATGTGGGGATATAAGGCTGTTGTGATATATATAATATATTTTTCTATGGTTGTGCAGTGGTCGTGCGTGGTCCTTCTAAAATCAAAAACTTCCTAACAATCACACTTATTATCATGACTAAAATATTGTAAAAATATTATTTGGTTGGCGTTGGAAATATGTAAATAGAAAATGGATGTTTGCGTATCGTTATCTATTTTATTTTACAAACTTTTAAATATTACATACATGTTTATTCAAGAGATATATATTTTTTTGTTTATTGTTATAAAATATAATATTTTATTTAAAAGATAACTTGTTATTTTCGAATGCAAAGCCTAAAATATATCTTTTCACGCATGTTATATGATGTCTAATCTTGCATCAATTCCTACAGACTATAACATACTCACAACACTGGAAAATGGAGGAATTATATAGCAGAATTGAAATTATTTATGATGTATAAATATGAAGATGTGATTATTATGATATATAAATATGAAGATGTGATTGTTATGTTATCAAGACTAAAATCCTAAAAGTATTATTTTGTTGGTGTTTGAAAGATGCTAAACAGAAGATTTATGTTTGTGTATCGTTATGTACCTATTCTATTTTACAACCCTTTAAATATAATATACATGTTTATTTAAAATATAGTATTTTCTGTTCATTATTATAAATATAATATTGTATTTAAAAAGGTAACTTGTTATTTTTATATTGATGTATAGCCAAAAATATATCTGTCCATGCAGGTTATAAAATGTTGAATCTTGCACCAACTCCAAATGAAAATACCACACTAAAAGAAGGAGGAATTATAGTTTTGATAACCTTCATTTTATATTTAATATACATTTTTATAATATGGTGAAGGAATCATGGAGTAATGAATCCACAAGATATAAAAATAATGATAGTACGATTAGCAGGTAATTAGAATCATTGGATCAATACTCAATCAGGTAAGGTTCATGAATCTTATTATAAAAGGTATATTTTACGAACATATGCTTATGTTACTATTCTGACATCAGAATCTAGTATTTCATATTGACTTAAGCTTCAGAGTGTTTTTTACAGACATCATCCCCCTCTTGCATTTGAGAGTTGAGGACGAAATATCCTTGGAGTGAAGAATTTGAAGACCAGGAGGATCATACAAAACTTTGTAGAATATATTGTCTCCGTAAGAACAATATCATTACATATTCTATTTTACAACCTTTAAATACAATGCACATATTTATTTAAATTATAATATTTTATATTTATAAAGAAACAATTTGATTATTATTAAGAGCATAAGTCATGCATGATGACGTAACTAATTTATAAAAGTATAAGAGTACAAGTGTCACGATTCGATTGTGACTTGACTCATTTGGCCTCAGTCACAAAATAATTAATACCACTACAACATTAACTATATTAAATTTTATTAAAAGTCTAAAGACAACGCTAACCAATGCCCTGGACACATGTTAATGTATAACTAAGGATTTTTTATTTCATCATTTTTACAACTAGAATAATTAACTTCATTAGTTAAAATAATATAAATTAAACTCATATAAAAGATTTTATAAAGACAAAAATACCCTGTGAAATTTTTAAACAATATCTCTCAAACACAAAATAAACACTTTGGAATTTCTAGTATCTACTAAAAATGCTTGTGGGGATGTAAATTTAAATCTAGTATTTCACTTAAAAGTTTAGGTGATTAAATTTTTTATATTATTAGTTTATGTCTTTATAAATAATAATTTCAGGTATTAAAACATTGTTTATTTCTTTAATATAGGAGATTGTGTTAAGTTAAGAGGAATGTTGCAAAAGATTATTGAGAAGTCAAATAAAGGAAACTCAATAAAATATCAAATTTATATTTTAATTATTTTTTTGTTTGTAAACTTTATAAATGTTTAATACTATTTTTTGTTAATTTTTCTATTAATTTAAATTTTTTTTTACATTTAATTATAATTTAATTTTTAACAACATTAAAATATAATTATTTTATTATTCAATTATTTTTTAACTTTTTATTGATGTATATTAAATAAATATTAAATACAATTATACAATGTCCTTAACCGACTTATTAAGAGACAAAGTCTAAATATTCTCTCTATGATGGTTATTATTCTCTTAAAATAAATAAAAAAATAAAAGATATAATGGTTAGAGTTATTAGTGAGGGTGTACGTTACTTTAGAAAAGCTCCCGAGATAATCAGAAATGTAAACGTCATTACTTTGATTTGATATTTTCTTTTGACCAATTTTAAAAAGTAAGAAAAATTGCGATGAATTTTTAAACTTCACATCTGGCCAATGACATTAACAAAATAGTAACACTTTATACAATAACTCAACTCAACACTTGATTAATCTTAATATAAAAGAAAATTCTCACTATACATATAAACCAAGCTCTATGATAAAATTTATTCTTTCTATTTAATTATACAACTAAAGATATAATCAACATTAGTAAACTTAGGTATATCTCTCCTAACACAAGTTCTCTATATGTAGTATTTAAAACACCATGAAACTCAAAGCATAAAACTAATAATTACAATATGTATTTTGATATATATATATATATATATATATATATATATATATATATATATATATATATATATATATATAATATAATGCTCGATAAACATTGAAAATAGTATATAGTTTATTTAAATATATGAAAGGTTTTGTTCACTAAGTTTTAACTCAACAAGTTAAAGTATATGCGATTTAATCAATGATAAAGTTCAAATGTAATTAAAATAAATACATTTTAAAATTGAAGAAAAATAAAATTTAAATTTGTTATGATTACAAATTATTGAAATTATTAAAATGTAACTGAAAATATATATATGAAAAAAAAAGTCATGAAACATAAAATTAAAATTGAATTAAAAAATTAGTTTTGAATAGTCAAATTTGTATAATGTTTGACCGACTATAACCAAAAGTTTTCCAAGTAAATTAAAAATACAAAAATAACAACGTTAATAGATCTATTTGCACCAAAGAAAATAATATCAAAGTAATATATTATAAATATGATAGTTTTCTTTATTCGATATAAAATTTAATTGAAAATAAATTAATCGCCACAACTACCACCAGGTCCTCCAAACTCGAAAAGGTAACCAAAGTGGCGGGTTTTATCTCCTTTGTTTCTAATATTGTAACAAGTGGGTTTGTCAACGAAGGGATACATTTGATGTTCATTAGGTTCCTTAGCTAGTCTGGATTCATCTTGAAATGACATCTGTCTAAAGTAACACGCACTATCATCAGGAAAATGTCCAGATCCCATTTGAGGACTCGAAGAACCTGCAGGCTCAGTATATGTTCTTCCACCCCATCCTACATGGTCAGCTTTGTTTAGGTTGGAGAACAATTTTGCTGGAAAATATCCAATAAACTTATTGTTTATAATTACCCACCAATTTTTGGTCGTTGGATCCTGAAAGCATACACACACATTTATCATACTTCTATCTATCTATATATTTATATACATAGATACATAGATACATACATATATATAGTGTTAATTACGTCTACAATACAATATTAATTTTTTTTATCATTATATTCACTTAAAAAGTGTATTCAAGAAATTAAAATATGTATTAATATCAAATGAATTAAATCTAGTTCTATCTTTTTATTATACTAAAAGTTATATAAAGTAATTATTACCATAGAAATAGAAAGTAAAGAGTCATAAACCGATCCACCGTAGACAGATACATTGGTTATGCGTGCACCAAGATAATGTATTTTGCTAGTCTGAATAAAACCTGCACATTGAATATTGTAACATCCCGTCTTCTGGTAGTTATCTGACTGCAAATTTTTAACACAACATCAAATTTTGAATAATAGTATTAATATGATAAATTAACTAATTAAAAATTATTTATGATGTAATAATGACTTATTTATATCCTTATACACAAAATGGAATCGAGAAAAGAAAAATCCTCCACTCCTACCAAAGACTTTTGAGGGAAGTGCATCCTAACTTTCATTTCTATTAACTATTTAACCATAAACAAAATAAATTGATATGTCCTTACCGTCCACGAAGTATAAAAATGGGATGCATAATCACCGTATAGTTGTGGAGCCACCTGATAGTAATACATTAGATTGATTAGATGTTTTTTGTTTTATTAAATTAATACCAATTAAGTCAATGATACATACACACACATATATGCAAGAAAAGTTAAGTGTGAAAATTACAACTCACATGCCATCCTACTGAGATCTTGTTACCGGATGTTCTTACTCCCTTTTCAACCCATACATGAGACATAGAGATTTGAAGCTTTGAATCAACCCGTGGATTATAAATACTATTTATTCCTGTCACACCGTAATAAGGACCATATTTTCGTAAAAGGTAAATTTCTGCAAGCTACAAAAGTTGATATGTGTAAATAAATAGTCAGATTGAAAAAATTAGATGAAATACAATTTATAAAAGTAAAGTACCAACAATTTAAACTATTTTTTTTATAAAAGATCTTACATGAATACCAGGAAGGCCTTCAGCCAATATATGATTGTTTAACATTGATTGTTCTCGAATATGGTCATCTTTTCTTGTTCTGAGTATAGGAACAGTCCCCTTCGGACATTCATCTTTACTCAATCCAAACTTGAACCTAGTTCCTAAATTTGTGTGACTTGATTCTCCAGTCAAATTGTGAAAGTTGGGTTTTTTCTAAAATTAAAGAAAAAAAGGCAAAGATCAATACATGAAAAACATTATTAAAAAAGGTTAAAAACTAATACTAAATATTGAAAACAATATGAAATTCAAATTTCAATGTAATTGAAAGTTTTGGTTATACACCTGTAACTTATGGTCCTTCAATAAAGGATGATCAAATGATGGTTGTTTGTAAATGTCAATACAATCAATAATATCTCCAAACTCCGTCTATTAAATCCAAAATAAAACACATACAAATAAAACTATTAAGCCATGTAGTGTGATATCAACTAAAGGAAATAAAACATAAAAAAGTTGAGACATACATGAATACTCTTTATAGGAGGCTTATTAATAGGCTGAATTTGTCTCTCCAACTCCAAATATTCCTTTAGTATAGTTTGAGTTCCTTCATTAAGACAAACATGACTTCTCAAAAAATATATGAGGAAAAACAATACATAGATCATCATTTTCACAACTATTACTCAACACAATCACACACACATATATATATATATATATATATATATATATATATATATATTAAAATAGCAAATGTTTTTAAATGAATGATAATATAAAAACTATATAGTTATATTATATAGTTATATAGTTGTAAATGTAAAATATAATGCTCATTCGGTTTCTTCTTATTTAGTATTTTAAGTAACAATATATTTATTGTATAGTAGTTATTAAGCGTTACTAATTATATAGTAATTAATGCATAACATTTAATATTTATGTTTAGTATTTATTATTCAACAGTTATTCCATGACATTTATTAGCATTTATGATATAAATTTTATTAATATTTTAATAAATATATTGAAGGTTAAATATATTTTTAGTCTCTAAATTATTATAAAAGTTGATCTTTGTCTTTAAACTAAATTAAAAAGTATTTTATCCCTACATTTTATGAAAACAATACAAAACATTATTCTCAACACACGACATATAGAGGTTATATCATAGTATACTTTGGAACTCTAATAGTCACATGGAAAAACATTGACATGCCTTTAGTTGAGTATGATGTTTTTCTTGACTTTCATAAAGTTCAAAGCACTAACACGATGAAAAATTCTTACGTAAGAACAATTGAAAAACACATTAAGAACATTACTCATTATCATCTTTGCCCTCAAGAATCATCCTACCAAAGAAAAAAATTAATACAAGAGAAAAATCGCAACGGTTGTCTAAAGACAATAAGAGAATAACACTATGTGAAAATTTGTACCATACATAAACTATCCTCTCATGCCCTTTGACCCCAAGTACACCCACACTCTCCAAAGTAAAGGCTTAACCTAAACCTAAGGGTGGGCAAAAAATTCAATTTTCATGATCCAATCCACTTTTTCTCTGATCCAATCCGTTTAATATCCATTTTATTAAAAATCCAATTCATTTAAAATCCTTTTTATTGGATCTTGATACCAATTTGATCCACATTTTATATATTTTACGGATTGGATATCCATTTTCTAAATCTAGATTTTAAAAAAGGATAATCCAAAATATTCAATCCAAATTTTTAACTTATATTTTTGGTTAGGTTAGGCTAAAGGTTCAGACGGGCTAGCTCAAATTTAGTTGTATTTGATTGAGTTCGCGTGACCCTGTACAAAATTTGGCCGAATTTAGTCAAGTCGGTCTCGATCGAAATTCTAGCTGGTCTTGGACAAAATTTGGAAGTATTCAGTTGAGTTCATCCCGACCCAAATTTGACTGCATTGGGCTGAGTCGACCTAAATAAAATTTGACCGGATTCGGCCGAGACAACTGCGACCAAAATTTGGTTGTATTCAGCCTAGTTGGCTCCAGTCAATACTCGATCGAATTCAATCGAGTTGGCCCCAATTGAGATTTGGCAAAGTCGGTCATGGCCCAAATTTGGCCGTATTCAGCTGAGACAGCCTAGGATGAAATTTGGCCATATTCAAATGAGTTGGTCACTATCAAAATTTGCCTGTATTCAACCGAGTCGGCCACGACCGAAATTCGGCTGAATTCAGTCGAGCCGACTCTGGTCAAAATTCGGTCATGATGACCTCGACCAAAATTTGACCGAGTTGGTCTTGGCCTGAATTTGGTCGTATTCGGCAGAGTCGATCGCGACCAAAATTTGGTTATATTCAGGCGAGTCGGTCCTGACCTAAATTTGGCCGAATTCAGTCGAGGTGGTCATGACCAAAATTTGGTCGAGTCGGTCCTAGCCCAAATTTAGCCATATTCGGTTGAGTAAGTCCCGAACGAAATTTGACTGTATTCAACTGAGTCAGCCGTGATAAAAAATTGGCCATATTCAGTCGAGTCGGTCCCGACCGACGAATTTAGTGGAGTCAACCCTGACTGAAATTTGACTGATCAGGCCCTGACCCAAATTTGGTCACGTCATCCCCGATTGAAATTCGTTCGAATTTGGGTGAGTCGACCCCAGCCAAAATTTGGCCGAATTCGACTAAGTCAAGCTCGACCAAAATTTGGTCAGCCAAGTCCATCCCATGCTGAAATTTGGCCGTGTTGGCCCCGACAAAAAATCTTCCAAATTTTATGGTATCGACCCTATAGACACAAGTTTTAGAAAATTCAATTTAAATTTATTTTATGAAAAATGGATTTTGGATTTTGAACTTAATCCAAATATTTGGATTTGGATTTTAAAAAAATCCAATCTACTTTTTTTGAAAAATGGATTTGGATTGAAAATCTAATCTAATTATTTGGATTCAAAATGAATGTGGATTGGATCATTAAAAATTCAATCCATGATCACCCCTACCTAAACCTCACAACACTATATTACAAGGACATAAGAAAAGTCAAATACAAGCTTAAAATGTTTTTGAATGAGACAAAAAACACTATAGACTTAGAGTCCATTATATAGTCACTAATACCGACTCCCTTACCTATGTTAAGCGATGTAAGACTTTTTAAGATGTATTATTTTCGCCGATCCAACAAGTATCAAGTGACATAATTCTTTGATATGAGCTCTCTTAATTACTCTGGTTCTACTATAAGCTCATTTGAAATAAATGTACACATTGATAACAAAAATTACCCTTTTCTCTCACAGATAAATTACTTTTTAGCTAAATTTTAACATTCTCTTACACCAAAATCAACCTATATTCAAAAGCTAATCCATATTTGAAAGAAAACATTTCACAATTTCCTTCAATTTATAATTCATTGCATATAAATTAAAAGTTGAACAGTAAAATTCTCTACTTGAACAATACACTTAACTGAAAGTGAGGATTAAATTCTGTACTAATTAACTAACATTAAAAGGAGGCTTCTCCCTGCACCTCCAATAATTTCTCCTGTACCTCCAAAACCTACTTTAATTCCATCTTTGCCCATGGTTAAAAACTGAGTTAATGTTTTTTACCGCAGTGCACCCCCAAAATTTCGTGCCTCACCGCTGCACCCCCAAAAGCAGATTCTCTGCACTCTCTGCACCCCCTGCACATGGAATCTCTTTGACCTTTATTTTATGCACTCTATGCACTCTCTGCGCAGCACTCTCTGCACCCCCTCCACACACTCTTCATCCCCTTCTCCCTGTTCTCCCTCTTCTCCCACACAACAGCACCCACGCCATCCTTTTCTCTTCTCCACACACCATTGTTCTCTCCAGCGTCGTCGGCAAGCACGTTTCTTCTCTTCCCGCCGGTTCTCCATTTTTCACGGTACGTGTGTATTTTAATTTTAATTGATTTTAGTTGTAGCTTTGAATGCTATTGTTTTGTCTTAAACCTGCTTCAAAAATAATGTGGAAGGTGGGTTGTGTTGATGTCTGTGTATTTGAGAGAGGGTTTTAGAGATTTTTTTTTATTTAGGAAACGGATTATGGAATCCGTTTCCCTGCTTTTTGTTTTTTTTTGTTAAACGGATTGTGGAATCCGTTTGGGTTATTTTTTTTTTTTTTTGTAACGAATTT
>Ga0214544_1008121_pt1 | contig 17817 bp, 2 predicted proteins | sample CNSS3metaG_FD_160074 | JGI IMG/M metagenome (GOLD analysis project Ga0214544, IMG submission 160074) | Root nodule microbial communities from cowpea collected in UCLA plant growth center, Los Angeles, California, USA - CNSS3 | ecosystem: Host-associated > Plants > Roots > Nodule | place: USA... | reverse complement strand
GAGATCAGATATCAATGTACTACAACGGTCATTTGCAATATATTAAAGATTGTAATATCGAAAGAATATCTTGAAGATTATATGAAGAGACTGATGAACTGAGAAGATGAATATCTATCATGATCAAGTTCACTTATTCAACGATTACAAATTGTCATAAGACACAAAAGAAGAAAGAAATACGACTATGAAAGCAAACAAATGAATTATTCAATGAGAATATACTCAAAAAAGGAGAGAGAAATAATCAACAAGAAAAGAAGATTGAACAATATCATTATGCTTCAACAGTTATTTGCATTAAAGATTGAAGAATGACATATTGAATAAGCAAATCGAGAAAAGGAAAGAAAGAGAAAATCAAGAAAAGAGGAAAGCAAAAGCTTTGAAGATAATGAAAACATTCCTTAATAAGAATAAGATACAAAGAGAATAAAAAAATATAGAGAATTAATTTGAGAAGATTTAGAAGTACAGACACTTAACTATCATATTCACAATATGTCTATAGATACAAAGATCAAGGTGAAGAAGAAGGGGCATGAGTAGAAAGTAAAATACATAAGAAATGAGAAAGAGAAAGGAGAGATATTTGAGCTTATAGAGTCACATTTCAATAGTCGTGAAAACAATGGGCGTGTGTAGTTAACCATTGTAAAATCCTTTAGTTTATGAAGTATATTTGAGTGAAATTCATTTGTATTCTCTTACTTTAAGAGTGTTTGTCGTTATTCCATTTGAGATTTATTGATCTCACGGGGAGGTTAATAAGTGATACATGGAGAGGTTAAAATTGTTATACCTAGAGAGGTTGATACTTTTGCCTAGAGGGACTATACTCGTAATACCTAGATATTTGATACTTAGTGATAGCTAGAGAGGTTGATACTCATGTCTAGAGAGACTACACTCGTTATACTTGGAGAGGTTAATACTAATGTTGTAATCAAGTTGTTTGATTAGTGGAACCTCTTAAGCATTGTGCTTAAGAGACAATATATATAACCCATGTGATTAGGTGAAGCAGTATAAAATTTGTGTGCATGCTTGTTATTTATTTTACTTCAAATATATTTATATTTTATCATCTGTCAATGTGTTTGTGCGAGAAAATGTGTACATGATTTATTCATCTTCCTCCTTTCTTCTAAAGTCTAATTCCATTATCAATTAGAACAACACAAAACACACAAGTAGGGTAATCTACTATTAATTTGAACAAAGCATACATTTAACAATAAAAATCTGAAACAAACACACATTTGTCACATCTCATTCACCATCTAATTAATATGATGTAGAAATCAATTCATATAATCATCACAAACACTTGTGTCTACTTCTGGAAGACCCGTATGTTGAATTAGACTCAGAGGTTTTGTACCTGTCATATAATCATTCACTCACAAAGTCACATCCCAATAACTAAGACTTCCTCAAATGATACGGTAAATTTCTTACAATATGCCAGTTATGGTTCTTATTCACATCGTACTCCAAATTATAGGAACCTTCATCAATTCTCACTACCTAATATCTTTTTGTATGTGAGTTCAATATTAGTAGATTCAGGATAATCTCATTAAGAAACCCCTACTCAATACACATCTTATCGCCACTCAACATAACATTTGTTCCTTAAAAATAACTACGCTCGTGCATCATACATATATCAAATCAACAACCCATAGTAGATTATGGCACATTCCATAGTTCTACTTGGCCACAAACCCACACGAAAATAATAGATCATACCTAAAACTAGCTCTACTTGGCACACACCCACACATTTTTATCTCAAAATCTCAAACATTGATTTTTCTTACATGAGATTCTTCCCCCTCTAACTAAGTGAGCCACCCTTAAAGGTATACTCACCTAGCGAGTTTATGCTTGCTCAAACCAATCTCCTCTAAGCACTCCAGGTTTTCATCAAATTAATTTTCTTGAGCAAGGAAATTGATTCCTCCAATGACAAGGCATTGGAACTAAAACTTAATGGTTTATGCCAACAACCCAACCACCCTGACCTCTATATTTTAACAAAAGGATTAGTGAGCGATTTAGTTGCCCGACAATTAAAACCTTGGAAGCCTTAATTAAAAGGTTTGCCTAGTGATTAAAACGACTTGACCTCTCTAGACTTTGAAATTTAGAATTTTGCTCAACAAAATGGATGGCTAGCCAACGAGTTTGCATAATTTCAAAAACCTCAATAAATATATCTTATCAATCACTTAGTCAAATTGAGCAATTTCTACTCCATCCTCATTCCCAAAAGATATACTTTTCTCCAAATGATTTTAAACCAGACCGAATTGACTAAAATATATATCTTAATTGTTAAAACTTCACACAACTAGTACAACATAAAATGCATCAAATCAACAAAAAATTAATTAAAACTAACTATCCAAAATTCATCCACACAAACAACATTTCTCAAATCAAATTCAATGATCATGTCAACCATACTACTAGATCATTTAACTAAAGCACTACCAACAAATTACTAGTTTCCCTTATCTATACTAAGCCTCCGACTCAACTAAGCTCTAATAACTCTTGCTCTCATAGAATATTATACATGTACTAAAAAAAACTAATATTAACAATCTGAGCATATTCTGGCAATCCTAGATAAATAAATATTCATCTTGAGCCTTTTTTACCATATGTAACAACCCTAAAACACATGCATACAAAACTTCTAAAAGTTATCTTAAGAGAAGGGTGAAGATGTACTTACTTAGAAGAAGATTTAGATCGGTTAGGATTACTATATATTTTGCTTGGATCTTTGTGAAAATATTTGATCTTCAAAAGAATGAATAAGTTGGTAGTAAACTTAGAGAGATTTTAGGGACAATAAGAAGAAATAGTCTTAAAGACATGTGCTCTTTATCAAATGAAAATCAATTAAATGATTTTTCTATTTACAACCTTCGTATTTTAATAATAAAATTTTCAAGCTTTACTAATAGATAAGTTTTACTCCTAATTATTTTCTCGGTTCTTACTAGACTAATAAATTAGTGCAAGAGTGTGATGTAATTTCATACAATATTACGAATAATATTGTATAAAAAATCACTAGAAACTAAAATTACTCAAAATAAAATACATTATATAATATTTGTAAAATTGGATCTTTTAAAAAGAATAAAGTTCAAATAGAAAATGGAAGGAAATTTTACTAAGTTACAATTGTATTTAATTTTTATTTTGTTTTATTGTTTTTGTGACCTCATATTAGTTTTCTACTTTTATGGTAAAGCCTTTCAAACTCAACAAAGACATGGAAGAAACATTCCAAAATATCTTAGAAATATTAGTTGTTCTACATACTACATCTTATCAAGATGTTAAGTATATTCATCATACTATACCTCAAAACATCATAAAAGCTCGTAAAGCTTCATTAAAAGTTAAAAATGGTTATGTACAAAACCCTAACCAAGAAGTAATAATCATAACATCCTCCCCTCAAGGTAGAAAATGGATGCCCATTATTCCATGTCAGGATATAATCTTTTGAAAACAATTGACGTAAAATTTTAGTGAAAACATGTACGAGTTATTGATTGGAGCATATAGGGAGAAGATGGAAGAGATTGGGTTGGAATTACATGGTAATCAATGTCTGTATGCTTCATTTGTCTGAGAAAGCTAAGATTATAGGTTATGTGACGTGTCGATTGATTATCAATGTACAAAACAATAGAATTAGTTGGTTGTATATGAACACCTTGTAGAACATGTGAGAGCCATTGTAGCTTATGAGCAATTGTGGCTAGGGCACAATATTCCACTTCAAAAGAGGATCAATAAATAATAGTTTGTTTCTTAAATTTCATAAAATTAGGGGATGTTCTAAGAAAACTCCAATACCTTATATTGAGCATCTAGTTTTAGGACAAGATGCCCAATCAGAATCACTAAAACCCTTTAGTTGAATTTCAGAGTCATAAGGAGAAAACAATCCTTGTGAAGGGTTAGTTTTTATGTACCTAAGAAGGTGTTGTGCAACTTGTGGTGATAAATAGTAGGTCCTTGTACAATTTGGCTAAGAAGATCTACAACAAAGTTGATACATGGCCTTGTATTAGTTAAGTACAACAATTTTCTAATAAGTCTTCGATAAGAGTCCGCATTTTGGAGAATATTCTTTGCTTAAAAAAACACTTTAATGTTATTCATGGAAGGTGTGGTGCACGGTTTGCTGGCAAAATTTCTTGTCTCTTTTAAAATATCTAGGTACACTTCCTATGGCATAGATAAATACCCACTTCAAGACCAAGAAAATACTTAAGTTCTTCAAGATATTTAATCTTAAAATAGTTATCCAGAAAACACTTTATATTTCCGATTTTTACTAACGAAACTCCTTTTAAGATGATGTAATCTACATACACAAGCAAAGTTGTAAAAGTAGTAGATGATTTATTTACAAATAGAGAGTGATCAAATTTAGATTGAATAAAAACAATAGAAGAGAGGAAGAAAATTTAGCAAACCATTGCCTACTTGCATACTTTAATACATATAAGGATTTAGTAAGCTTACAAAGTTAATTGTGTTTATCAACATTTAGACAAGGAGATGGTATCATATATACTTCTTCGTTGAGATCTCCATGTAAGAAATTATCTAATGTAAGCACCATTGTTTAGTAGCAACTAGAGTCAGGGGAAGCTTAACAATACTAAGCTTAGCAACAAGGGAGAAAGTGTCTAAATAATTAATCCCTTCGAGTTGAGTATATCCCTCTGCTACAAGACATGATTTGCATCTTTCAATAGATTCGTCTAATTTGTGTTTAATTATACACACTCACTTGTATTCAATACTTGCATTCAATGGGAGTCTTTGTTAGGTGGCATATAATTTAATCTTCAAGTTTCATTATCTTGAATAATTTTTTAATCTCTTTATTCATAGCCACAACCAATTTTTTATGTTGACATGCTTCCACATAAGTTTGAGAATATTAAAAGATGTAGCAAGACTATATCATAATTGATTTTTAGACAAAGAGTTACAAGATAAAATAGAAGAAAATCTCATTAAGCGATTTTGCTCTGATGAGTTTCAAGACTAACATAGTTATGAACCTAGTAACGATAGCCTCTAGGAACATTTGAGCTCTTCTCATTCTCATGGAGAGTTTGAGAATATCTCCATTTTAAGATTTCTTTTCATTACTTCATTTGTTACTTTTCTAAATTTTCTTTACAAACTACATAATTTAATTATTTTCTATAGAAGAATTATTTCCTTCACTTGTCATAAGATTTTCATTTCTATCTATTCTACAATGTTCAGTTTGATCATGATTATTATTATTATAGTGTGTAGTAAAGATTTAAGAGAATTGAAATCATTTTGAATCAATTTGTCATTAGATCCAAAATCATGATAAGAAATTTTATAAGGAAATATATCTTCATTGAAAAAAAGTATCATTTCTGCTTACAAAAATTGTTTAGTTTTTATATCTAGAATCATATATCCTTTAATTCCAAATTTATAACCAATAAAAGCCCACTTTCGATCTTGGTTCAAGTTTAGTTCTATTATTTTCTAGAGTTGATGCAAATCACAAATATCCAAACATTTTTTAGATGAAGATAAATAGGTATCAACTGTATACTAATCCGTAAGGAGTTTTACCTTTCAAAACAACTAAAGGTAACCTATTTATTAGATAAATAGCATGTGTAACAACATAAGATCAATAAACTTTATGCATTCCTAAATGAAAAAGGAGATTTTGAGCAATATCTCATATATGTTGATGTTTCCTCCTAAAGATGCAATTTTGTTCCGGAGTTTCAACCCAACTTTGTTTTATGCACGGGTCGGTATTTGTTTTTTTTTAGTTTAGGAAAAAATATTAATATAATTATTGTTATATTTGAATAAATTATGTATTTATATAATTATATTTTACTATTATATAATTAATATAATAATTGTTATATTAGTAATAATAATAATAGATTATACTAATAATATTAATAATAATAAGATTTAGAAATAATACTTAGATATGAATTTGTTTGTTTTAAATTATAAAATTGATTAGTAATGTATAGTAAAATAATATTGTTACATGATTAAAATTTACAATTATATTTTTGAGTTATATATTATATTAAAATAAAATGCGTATAAAATGTAGGTATATTGTGTAATATGGTCCTGTACAAAATAAATATAACATGAAATTGATATTAAAGTTTTTAATAGAAACACGTGTAGATATAAATACAAGTATATTATATTAAAATCAAATGTGTATTCATGGGTCATTGTTAAAATAAATGTAGGCATATTGTGTAATATGGTCCTGTATAAATTAAATGCAACGTGAAATTGATGTTAAAATTTTTAAATAGAAACACATGTAGATATAAACACTTGTATGTAATGTTAAAATGAAATGTGTATGCACGGGTCGTTATTAAAATAAAATGTAGGCATATTGTGTAATATGGTCCCGTACAAAATAAGTACAACATGAAATTGATGTTAACATTTTTAAATAGAAACACGTACAGATAGAAACACATGTATATTGCATTAAAATAAACAATTCACAGTTTCCTTGGGCCCTAGACATCTCACCCTTACCCCTTCTTTATCATCTTTTGTAAATTTCAAATTCCTCCCAACATGCACAACATAAGTCCTTACACCATCCACAAATTGACCCTTATCGACGAATATTGTACCCACATCCCATTTGTAATATGCTATAGATTTTGGTTTGGAAAATGTCCCAAATGGACCACAACTGCCAATCCCATCTTCTTTTCACCTCCAACTTCAACCTCGCATTGTCCTAAACCTTCACCCGTGTAACATCCCGTCAAGATATTACGAATTTAAAATAAATACAATTAATTAAAATAAATAAAGTCATAAAGACGTCGCATTTATGAATAAACCTCATTTCCCAAAAGCGCGGGAAATTTAAAATTTTATAAATTCAATAGATAAAACTAAAATCCATGATTACGAAAGCTGAATAATCAAAAACTGTCTCATAAAATTTTACACTTTATTTCCTAAATATAAATAACATAAAGTCTCCCATGCTATCCCCCACTTCGTATCTAAGCATCACCGGCACCACCTACATCAACATCCTCTGCTCACGTGTACCACGCACACGATCATGCCAAACACAAGCAGATAGGGTGAGCTTAACAATTAAAACATACACAAGTTGTATATACACACACAAAATATATATATATATATATATATATATATATATATATATATATATATATATATATATATATATATATATAAACCACACAAACATCCCAGAGTGTTCCCATTCTTTTAATTCTCATCACCTGGCCACCACCAGATCATTCATGTTCTACCTCTCTTAGAGACTACTCCAAGGTAATTTGCTGCCAAACCTATCGACCACAATCGATAGAGCACGTGCGGGAAACCATTGCTACGGATCACACACCGTAACACCAGGTGGAGTTCCCAAATACAACATAAGTCGTATTGTCCCAAGACTACCAAACTCGTCAGCTATTTACTGAGGAGGGCAATCTATTCGGACCCATCCGTACTGGCCACAACCAGCACACTCACACCAGCAACACTCGCTAACTTGAGCTCAACTCAAGGGTTCCTCGTGTTCATCCGCCATCCCGAGCTCGAGTCGAGGGATGCCATTCCGAGCTCAACTCGAGGAATGCTACGTGCTTAACCCCTATCCCGAGCTCAACTCAAGAGATACGTTCCAAGCTCAACTCAAGGAATCCAGCAATCTTACCTTTGAAGCATCACCAAAAGGCTTGTAGATCACGCCTAAAAAGTCTAACAACTAGGACCTACAGTAGCCAAATCGCCTAGCGGGGGACACGTACCGCTAGGTGGTATCAGCTTCCAGGCCGCCTGGCGGGGGACACGCACCACCAGGCGCCAAGCGCCTTAAGATTATCAATAATTATAGACACCGCCTGGCAGGAAAGTTCACACCGCCAGGCGCACCCATGCTAATACCCCACTGTTTCTGCCGCAACCACTTGGCGCACCCACGTTCACCGCCAAGCGGAACTCGCACTAGACTTTATTGACGTTGTAGCCCTTGCCTGGCGGTCTACAAACCTCTGCCAGGCGCCGTATAAGTACAGACGTTGTACTAGTATCTTTGCAACCTGAACAATTTTAGTTCCTCAAACTAGCATACAAACCTCACTTTGCCTTTCATCAATTCATTTGAATTGTTCTCCCAGTGGCTAACTTACTATCCACTTCCTACTTATATCTAAGGCAAACTATCCAAATGCACATAATTGGTTGTCTTAATAAAACCTCATTCCTCACTCCATAACACAGTATGTATACATTACCTAATACTTACTATCACCATTGCCTCAACGTTAAATTCACTCTCGTATTTATTCCAAATCCCGGTGCTCAATGCACAACGCACTAGTTTGGCTAAGTCTTAAATCACGAACATCAAACAATGTACTTATTAATCATTTACATTCCATGTGAAATTCATCCTTTCTGCACTCAAACTGTTTTCCGCCAGGTTGTGCCCTTCATTACCCTAGTCATCGAAATTCCCATATAATATGGTTATGCTTTCTTAATGATATACCAGTTACTCTCACTTACACACAACTCCTCATCCATTCCTCATTCTCAAAATGGTACACTACCAACCCCGATCAATTTCCAATATCCACTGCATATCAAGACTTCCGAAACAGAGCTACACCTCATTGCCAAGCGGTGCATCAGACTTTTGGGTAAACTTCCAGAATTTCCACACCTGCGAACCTCCCACTTTTCCCGATTTTTCATTCCAGATTAATCTCTATTACTTCTCGCGCGAACTCCCTTATAATTATAATACTTCACAGTTTACACACACATCCATTAGCAATTTTCCAAAGCATTTCAATCACCAACAATAGTCACGACATCAAAACCCCAATTGTTCAACCCTAAAACATTGTCACTGTTCCATCGAATTTCACTATCAAATACACTTGAAATCAAAACGTTACTACACCAGATCATCTCCTAAGACCCACCCCTTGCTTTCCCTCCAAACAACTCACGCCAAAATTCACAAGAAAGCCCAAATTGAGTCTCAGACCCGCGTCGCCTAGCGGTCCCAACCAATCCCGCCAGACGCTTCATGCAAAAAAAACCCAGAATGGGGTAAAGGACGTGCGTCGTCTGGCGGCCGGGACGGTGTCGCTAAGCAGTTCCTCCTCAGGAACCCAAAACTTGTGAAAATGTATGCGCCGCCTAGCGGCTATGAGCAGCCCACCAGGCGGTTCCTGGAAATTTTCCAGAAACGAGAAAAATGCAACAGTACAAGTGACATTTATGCAATACAGTATATATCATGTGATTTCAAATCAAGTATACAAAATCTAACATGGGAAACTCCCCTAACCTGGATCCTTTTGCTTAAAACTTGAATTTCCAAGGTTCCTCTTTTGCACACAATTGTCTTTTTAGTTGTTTCCCCAATTGGCTCCTATGCTCCCTCTCACAGCACCAAAACACTCTGATTTCACTCTCCCAATTGTGTAGAACGAAAATGAACCACTAACCCTCTCCTTCTCTCTCAAAATTCAATTAATGGTGTGTTAATTACCCTTAATTACACTAAAACGAAATTATCATTAAAAAGCCCATAAAATTTCTATTCATGATCACTTATGGGCTGCTTTTCCAGCCACCCTTGGCTGTCCACTCCACTGGGGCTTCCTCCACCCTTTCATATTCAAGCCAAAAACTTAGTTTAGCAAAAATAAAGTTTAATTTGGGTCTTCCAAGGTTTGAACCTTTAACCATGCAAATGCCATGTCAATGCTAAACCATCATGCCAACTCATGTTTCTTGCTAACTAATATAATTCAGATATTATATCATATGAAACATGATCAATCATATTATTAAAAACAATAATAATTAAATAACACATAAATAGCATTCATAGGATTCGAACCCAAGTCGTCTCACATAATAAAGTACTCTCAACCACTTGAGCTAGTACTTTTCCATGTCATACCAATCAGAAATTAATGTCATAAATGATCTTTCCACCCGCATTTATTAATTATTTATTTATTTAATTAATTAAATTCCATGGGTCTTACAACCCATAACCTTTCCTCGAACTTCAACTTCAACTTCAAAATGTTAAACCTTCACCCACAACCTCACCTCCAACTTGAACTTCACACAGTCTTAAACCTTCACCCACAGCCTCACCTCTAATTTGAACCTCACATTGTCCTAAACCTTCACCCACAACCTCACCTCCAACTTCAACTTCATAGTATGGTAAACTTTCAACTACAGGATCCCTAAAAACAATCTTTGTACCCAATACTACCTCACATTCACATACATGTTCAGCTCCAACTTCATCATTAGCCCATTTCTCTTTGTCCACAACTTCACCCTCTTTCTCAACTATTGTTGTATCGCCAACATGACTACTATCAGCACTCCCTAAAAGTCTATGGACACCACCTTCGCTTTCTACTATATTGTCCACAACTTCTGCTTCATTCACTCCATGCACCACAAACAAGTGAACTTTGCCATAATGGTTAGCCATGTTCACCATATTAATTACACTATTGTCAATAGAATACCACAACTCCTTAACACTAATATACCCCATTTCCTTAAGTGACCCTAACATTTCAAAATAACTCCATCGGTCAGGATCACATGACCAATTAGTCGTTTCCTCACCAATATATTTAAAATATTCATCAGTGGCAAAGTATCCACCGTGGTCAAACATCTCAAAGATTGAAACACAAACAGAGCTTAAAAAATATTAACAATCTTTAAATGGGGGACCACTTACAATCAAAATTGTATTAAAGGTTGGTTGACACAGAAACTCCACCATCGAAAACCGACACACAAAGAATTTTAAATTAGGGGACAAGAACCTTTTATTCTATTTGACAACGACAACTCAAATATAATCAATCCTCATGCACAAACAAAACGAAGCAAAAACACTAATTAAAATACATAACCAGAAAACCTAAGCGTTAACTCGTCAGTTATTACTGAGGAGGGCAATCTAACTAGACCCATCCATACACGCCGCTACGTGCACACTCACACCAGAAACACTCGCCAACCCGAGCCACAACTCAAGAGTTCCTTGTGTCCATCCGCCATCCCGAGCCACAACTCAAGAGATGTTATTCCGAGCCACAACTCAAGGAATATCACATGCTTAACCCCTATCCTGAGCTACAACTCAAGGGATACGTTCCGAGCCACAACTCAAGGAACAATAGCAAGTCGACCTTTAAGATATCCTAGAAGCCTTGTAGACAACACACACCAAAGCAGCACAACAGAAATCTGCTGCAGCAACATCGCCTGGTGCAAATCACGAGGCATCAGGCGCAATAGGCTTTCAGGCCGCCTAGCGGGGGACGCGTATCGCCAGGCGCCAAACGCCTCTGCACACCCTGCCTCTACAAGTATCGCCTAGCGGGACTACCTTCACAGCCAAGCGCCACACGTTCTCATTGCCTTCTGTATTCATAGTTGTCGCCTGGCAATTTCCCTACTATCGACAGGCGCCACACCAGTACTCGCGTAGTACTAGTTCTGGTTTAGGTTCAGGTGTAGTCGCTCGCATCCTTATACACTGAGTCGCTCAACCAATCCAATTGTCATGTCATAACTCAATAATAGTGCCACATTATGCTACTTCCATCACAATTACTAAGTCAAGCGCCCTCACTTCAATCATATTATTATTCTTATAATCCTTAACTTTAAGTTAATGCTAGGCCTCATACCACTGATATGAACTCCTCATCACAGTCAATTAGGAATACTACTACTACCATATCATTTATCCATCTAAGCTCTTACATGCATATATTCATGAACTCCTACTTCTTATCTCACCAATCCACTACAATTATTTCTTTGTATCACCTACTAATCCTCCATCATTACAATTCCACCTTTCTTTAAGTCATGCCCATTCCAATACATCACATTAAACCTTATTAATATTTACCATAAGTTTTCAATTTAGACCAATCCCTATAATATTCCCAATCACAAAATTACATCACCCATGACCCAAATTAGTTTCCCAACCACCATTTCGCACCAAAAACATACAAACCTGCAACTCTGGTATGGCGCTTGGTGTCAGCCAAGGTGCCGCCAGGCGGTTCCTACAGTTCCAGGAACCCCGAATTTTCTCCATTCACCTGCGAACCCTAACCCATTCACAACAACTCTGGTTTCAATTCAATTCACGGCTCCATGGGATACAATTCCATCTTGTAGGATTACGATTCATGTCTAACACTTCCCATACCCGCATTCATTCACATTTTCCATTTAGATTAGTGCCACTATAGAAATCCCCAATTCATCAACCCTAAGATAACCTTCATGCGATTTTCATCTCAATTTAACCCCCAATTCCACGAATTTCCAAGGAAATACGATGTCTAATCATTCATAACGATTAGAACGTGATTTATCCCTGATCAGAATCCTCCCAAAACAGGCAGAAAACAAAAATCAAACCAAAACAGCTCGCGTCACCTGGCAGGTGTTCATCACCGCTAGGCAGTTCAACAAAAACCCAGAAACTGAGTGAATCGGCCACGCGCCGCCTGGCGGTCGAGATCTTACCGACAGGCGGTTCCTCTTCAGGAACCCAGAAATAACCCAAAATAGTATGAGTCGCCTGGTGGCTACGAGTAGCCCGCCAGGCGGTTTCTGGAAATTTTCCAGAAACGTGATAATTAAACAGAATTAGCAAAGCTTGATAATATAATCAGCATACATCTTGCAACAAATAATAATTCAAGTAAATACACGGAGTCCAGCTCCCCTAACTTGGATTTCCTTGCTGAACTTGAAGGTTCTTGGCTCCTTCTTTGATAAAAAATGGCTCACTCTGGATTATCTCTCCCTATTGTGCAGTACAATGGTAGAATCAAAGAAATTCTCCTTCTTACCTCTAATTGGCCTTTTAATTAGGACTTAATGGTGATTAATTAGCCAAAACGAAAAATGGGTTTAATGGTAATGGTAATTGCTATTCAAGGCCATTATTGAGTTGTTATGTTATCACTCATCATAACCATTAAGTACTCTCAACCATTTGAGCTAGTACTTTTCCACATCATATCAATCAAATATTTAATGTCATAAAGGCTCCCACTACCCGCATTTATTAATTATTTATTTATTTATTTAACTAAATTTCACGGGTCTTATTCTTGTGTAATCTGAGGTTGTACAATAGTTAGAAATATTGATTAGAACAAGTCTTGTATGTAAAAGATTGTTGTTTTGATTAAATCTGCGAATTCTGCATTCTGCATAAATCTCCAGTATTTTAGCCGACTAATTTGTTTTTTTAATCAATTGTTAATAGCTCAAGAACAAATTAGTATGTTGCTTTATTTTTTTAACCGATTGAAAGTGTACTAGTCTGCTGCTTTTACATCCTAACTTTCAAGTCTATTTGATTCAATTGAAAAAAGTTTTAAGCTTTCGAAAAAATTTTAAATAGCCAATTCAACCCCCGTACTTGGCTTAAATCACCATTTCAAAACTAACATGACTTACCATCACTATCCAACAACAACATTAACACATGTTCACATAGAGATTAGCATAGGAAAAAAAAATTAAAGAGAACCACACATCCAATCTTATTCATAACTAACATTAATTCACATCACAACATGTTCCAAACAATTTGACTTTTCTGATTATATTAATAATAATTTATTATTGATATTAATAACATTAATACTAATATAATAATAATAACAATAATAATAATATAATCAATAATGCAGAATAATAACACAACTAATAATAATAATATTAGAATAGTGTAGACATAATAATAATAATGTAAAATAATATTAATAATAGATTAATAGTAGTTACCAATAATAATAATAATAAATATTCATTAATATGAATCATATTAATACTATAATAGTAATATTAATAGTTAGGTGTAATAAAATAATAGTGTTGTACGATTAAAATTTATAATTACACTTTTGAGTTATGTTATATTAAAATGAAATGTGTATACACGAATCATTATTAAAATAAAATAAAATGTAAATATAATGTGCATTAAAGATCCGTAAACAAAATTCGAAACAAATGTTGATGTTAAAATTTGTTAACAGAACCATAGATATAAAAACTTAAACTCATTTAAAATGAATTGGTCATATTATATTTTAAAAAAATGAAGTTAAACTTGAAATATTATAAAAATAATATATATATATATATATATATATATATATATATATATATTTTGACATGTAATAATATAAAATAATAATAATAATAATTCAACTATTACTCAATAAATATTAATTTAATATTTGTTGAGTTAATAATAACAAAAATAATAGTAATTATAATAGTATTACTCGTTACCAATTAAAAATTTTATTTATAATTAAAGAAATTTAAAATAATTGATGAAATCAATTAATTGATAAAAAAAATTAAAATTAATCATATAATTATTAATTGGAAATATATAAATTTAAAAGATTTCGAGAAAATTAAAAATATTTAATGAAATTAACTAGTCGTTTAATGAAAAAAAATTAGAAACGAATCATATAATTACTTATTGTATAAATCAATTCTAATTATGAACACAAATCATTAGTAAATTAAATTTTTTTATTTATTTAGATTTGGATATTTATTATTAAAGAAAGTTCCTTTTTAAGCCTCTTCATAAGAATATTATTTAAAGTAACATTATTTTATATATTTATCTATATTATTTTAAGAATAAACATGTTATTTTTTGTGTGATATAGATTTGTGGAATGTATGTGGTTCATCTGTTTATGCTTAATTTATAGATTAAGTGCATATGTTTGGGTTGAGTTATGTTCATGTTTAATGTATGTAGCTTGACTGTCAAGAATTCATGGATGTATGAATTGCTTAATTGCATAAGGAAACTGAATTGTGACTTTTGCTTAATGGTTATTGTCTAGTGGATTGAGAGTAGGTAGATGTGTTAATTTGGTGGTCTATAATAAGTGAAATCGTATTTGAATTAAGGAAGTCAGTACGTTTTAATCATTGTTGCATTTCATTTAATCTGTTGTAAGCATTTGAATCTACCAACCCCTCCCCCCTTTGTGTTGAATTGCAATCTGGAAAGCTTTGAATGTAAGGTTTGATAATTGGGAGACGACCTTGGATTAACTTCTGAGTATTACATTTAACTGTTTTATTTGGTCGGGTACGACTTCGATCACCTACCACACAAGGCTAGTCCATTTAATCATCTACGAAACTAAGTTAGTATAGGTCTTATAGATTCTATTTCTTCCCAAAGAGTTTTAAGATTGGTAAAAACCTAATTCATATTCCACTTTCCTTGTTTGATGGAATGGATTTCTTAAAGCATATCTAAAATTATGAAGTGGTCACCTTTTAAGACCCCTTCCTACAAGTCTTCCGAAAGATTTTTGGAGAATCAATGTAGATAGTGCTTTATGCAATTTAACGACATAAAGTCTGATTAATCGAGGAAATATCACATTCCACATTTCCCATGCTTCAAAAATTAGATCATTGCATTAAGGAATTCCAAAACTTCCATCAATGAACTTAAGTTTATTCTTTGCAATAAGGCATGCCGCATATTTCTACTCAAAGATTGATAATTTGTCTCATTAAAAGAAAGAGATACAAGAAGAAGAGATAGATTTTCTCTAGGATGCAAACGATTAGGACTAGATGGATTCAAACAGTAATCCATTGTGTGTTTTGTTTCACTAATAAATAATCCTATGAAGAAAAAGGAGAAAGAAACACTAGAAGAAAAAGGAAAGATCAAAAGATAGATTTATCATAATAAAGAACACCTTAACCTACTTTGATACCGTAGTAAGTATGGTATTTAGTAAAGATGAGTACAACCATGGAAAAAAGAAGCTCACCAGAAATACATCAAACAAAGTATAGTAGAAACACAATCAGGTTTGTAAAACTATAAAATACTTCAAATTTGACTTGTTTATTTTACAAATAGGAAACCTATTTATATGTTTTGTACAAAAACCCTAACCAGAAAAACAAAAAAAAACATTAGGAATGTGAGTAATGGTTGTACATTCAATAACCCTTACCTAGAAGCATTCATCGTAGGATTCATGATATACGCTCTGTTTGGAATTCAAAGTATTAGAATTTATGATATCAATTGTTAGATTGAGCACTTACCACTAGACCAAAAACTATAACTCATAGTTAGGATACAACTCTTTCCACTTAAGTCCAAATGCCACAATTCAATTATAACTTCGCCCACTTGGCCTTTGTTACATGAAAATTGATGTCACCTGCAATAATATAGATAATAAAAAGTACATCTATAGTACTTACAGACAATTAGGTCTAGCTATAGGCAAATGATTGTAATACCTTACTAAACATGTTTGTGGTGTTGCTTGCCTTTGCGTGCATATATAGGTTAAGAGAGAACCAACATTACAGCAACATTTCAAATTACATAAAATATTAAACATGCATGCATTTGTTAATGAGAGGAACCTGTACAGAAAGAAAGCAAAAGAAGTGTTATATGTTATACTTGAGAAACATCATAATTACTTCATCCTAAAGTATGCACTTCATGTGATCTCAAAACTCTAAAACTATATCCTTCTTACAACATGGGAACTCTGTATATGTTAGATTAATTTGATTTATAGGCCATAGTTCATGTTGTGTTATTTTAGCAGTTTGTTAAAGCTTAGTGCCAGAGCCTTTATGTAAATCCATAGTAAAAGTTTATGGCAAAAGAACTCACTCCTCTACACTTCCCAATTCTACACGGTGATAAAGTTAATATTGGAATGTCAAACTTTATGATAGTTTAATAGTTTTCCTTGTATATCTTGACAATTAATTATTAATTATACAAAGTATATAGATAAAAACAATAGTAATAAACAAAAGTAAGAAGGTGATTTTATAAAGGGTTAAATATATTTTTAGTCCCTCAAGTTTCAGCGAAATTTGGAATTAGTCCCTCATTAAAACTTTTGACCAATTTAGTCCTTCATCTTTCAAAATGCCATGAATCTAATCCTTGTAACCAAATTTTGTTAAGTTTATCTGATGTTTCAAGCGCATTTCATGATAGTATTTAAATTATTTACACTGTTTGATACATTTTTGTTTCAATGTTAACTTAAATACTATCATGAAATGTGCTTGAAACGTCAAATAAACTTAATAAAATTTGGTTAAAAGGACTAAATTCACGCATTTTGAAAGATGAAGGACTAAATTGATATAAAGTTTTGATGAGGGACTAATTCCAAAATTCACTAAAACTAGAGGGACCAAAAACATATTTAACCCTTTTATAAATAATGTAGTTACGTTGGTGTTTAAGTAATTTTGAAGAAACGGGGTTGAAATTAATGAATAACTTTATTCTTTTCTTTAATTAAAGTTATTTATTTCTAAATTCAATCAAAAATTAAAATTTAGAAAAAAAATTAAAGAAAATTTTGAAAATTGAATTCAAAAAAGGAAAAAGAGAATATAAATGAAAAAAAAAAACAATTAGAAAATGAAAAAAAAAAAAAACAAGAAGGAAAAAAAAACGAGAAACAAAAGAAGAAAAAAATGAAATTATTAATTAACTAATTTGCTGTTTGTACCACCATTTGTTGACATCAAATCCTTAATTCCCCTATACCCCATGTACTA
>Ga0214544_1008118_pt1 | contig 17823 bp, 14 predicted proteins | sample CNSS3metaG_FD_160074 | JGI IMG/M metagenome (GOLD analysis project Ga0214544, IMG submission 160074) | Root nodule microbial communities from cowpea collected in UCLA plant growth center, Los Angeles, California, USA - CNSS3 | ecosystem: Host-associated > Plants > Roots > Nodule | place: USA... | reverse complement strand
CACACGTAAGATATATATATATATATATATATATATATATATATGTGTGAAAGAAGAAGTTACGGGAAAGTAAAAAAAAAGTGAGAAGGAAAGAAAGAAAGAAAGAAATGAGAGAGAGAAAGAAAGGAGAAAGAAAAGGAGAGAGAGAGAAAGAGAAAGAAGAGAGAGAAAGTTTAGAGCAAAGATTCAAAGAGATGCTACTCCTCTACAAATATTATTAGTGTGTCCTTCAATCAATAAGGTAAGGGGGAGTGAGGTTAAGCTCTTTTTATATTAATCTTGATAAACTTATTGGTTTTATATTGATCTTTTATTTATTTTGACTCATATATTATTCTATTTACTCTCACTTAACTTATTTTCATTTATTATCCTGTTTATTTATTTTATTTAATCTCCAGTTATGTACTAATCCTGTTTATTTATTTTATTTTATTTATCTCCAATTATGCACTGGTCCTATTTATTTATTTTTATTTTATTTATCTCCAGTTACGCACTGATCCTATTTATTTATTTTATTTTATTTAATCTCCAGTTATGCATTGGTCCTATTTATTTATTTTATTTTATTTATCTCTAGTTCTATTTATTTATTTTTATTTTATTTATCTCCAGTTACGCACTGGTCCTATTTATTTATTTTATTTTATTTAATCTCCAGTTATGCACTGGTCCTATTTATTTATTTTATTTTATTTATCTCCAGTTACGTACTGTACCTATTTATTTATTTTATTTTATTTATCTCCAGTTACGGACTGGTCCTATTTATTTATTTTATTTTATTTATCTCCAATTATGCACTGGTCCTATTTATTTATTTTTATTTTATTTATCTTCAGTTACACACTGATCCTATTTATTTATTTTATTTTATTTATATCCAGTTATGCACTGGTCCTGTTTGTTTATTTCAATTAATATATCTCCAGTTATGCGCTGGTCCCGTTTAATATATTTTTTTTTATATTTATTTATAATATTTTAATCCTTATCTAATTATTTATTTAAAGTTCTTGCTTTGATTCTTATTTTATCATTATTTTATAATTAAAAAAATAAATAAATGTGAAGTGAAAGTAAATATTATTTTATTCAGTGAGCTTGGATAGAAGAAAATTAAATGTACATTTTATTGTTGTTTTATATTCTTTGTGTATAGTTTATACAATGACATGAATTAATAGTCATCACATTTTATGACCTTTGAAAATACCCAAGAGTATGTCAGTTGAGTAAAAGTTAAGTCTGATTTCAATAAGTTGAGATTAAACTAGTGTTAGAGTGTTTGTATTTGGGAAGTCACAGTTTGGTACACTGCGGGATGAAAGGCAGGGACCATGGTGGGGTCTAAGGAAGTTTTACCAATTAGGTGAATATTTGGATAGTTCAGAATAGCGCACTGGACTAGGATATTCATAGGCCAAACTTGGGACTATCCGATACCTGCTCGACATCGCCAAGGTTTGGTAGTGAGTATATATCTCTTTTGTGAGCCGATGAATGACTAATATTCTCGAGAAAGAAATAATTATGATTGTACCAATATTTTATGAGAAATACTCAACTACCTAATCACTTCCCAAAGCAACTTTTGATGTTCAGATTGAATCATCAGAAGGGGAATATGGATCCATATGTCTGGTAAAACAAGATCAAGTTTTGTGGTTGTAGGTCCAAATCTAGGCCCCCGGTGTCTGTATTGTTTGTTGAGTTTAATTAGATTGATGTTTAAGGCTTATAAAGACCTCACTCCTTTCATATTTTTCTTTCATATGTACCTGTTGCATGAGCAGAAGAGGAACCTGCTCAGTGAGAGTTGTTCGAGACATTATTGGTGGATCTTCTAAAGATTGACTCATGGATAATTTCTATTAATACCTTTAAGAGATATTAAAAATATAGATAAATCTTCTATTCTGATATAGGACTCTTAATATTTTACAAATATATACTTTTGTAATATTTCATGAACAATTACAGAGATGTAAACTATATATATATATATATATATATATATATGAATATGAAGTTATGTTATTATTAATGTTCTCTCAAGAAAAATATTATGAAAAAAAAATTAATTCTATATCTTTTTATCAAATAATAATTATTTAATATAGTAGTCGGGGTTTCACAAGCATCACCATGAACTCCCACTAACAGGGGTCATGGAATTACGTCCTGACCAATGAGGCACCACCACACAACGATCGTGGAATTATGTCCTGACCAAGGAGGCACCACCATGAGATCTCACCTAGAGATTCATGGAATTACGTCCTAACCATACCAAAAATCATGTCTCACCAATCAAGTATGAAATTATCATGCATACCAATCTCATTCCAATATATTATAAACCATCCAACCATATTTCATATGTATACCATGCCAAACTCATCAATTCCAACCTATAAACCATCCAATACATGCAAATTCACTCATTTCATGTTTTATCATAACAATCCAACCAAACATATGGCAAACACCCAAGAACAGAGAAGAAAACAGGACCTGGGCACATTCTCGCCCAGTTCTCGCTCAGGCTGGAAGGCCTCGCTCAGGCGAGAAGGTCTTCTCGCTCAAGCGAGCTCCTTTCGCCTAGGCGAGAGCTCGAAAAATGGGAACAATGGCCTTCTGCGATCCCTCGCTTAGGCGAGATCTCCTTGTGTGAGCAAGACTACACCTCACTCAAAATGAAGGCTCGTCGCCTGAGCGACAACTCGTGCAGAAGATCTGGGCGAGCCTCTGTTAGTCTCGCCTAGGCGAGACACGGTCGCTTGGGCGAGAAAACCAGTGCTCACCACTGTTTTCTCATGCAACAACCACACATTCAAGAACCAAATGACGTTTATCCATGTTCCAAGCAATCACAATAACACCTAAGCATTTTAAACACAAAAATGAAGCTACATCAGGCATATACGACTTGAAAATGTGAAACCCTAACTTCACTTACTTGGAAATGCTAACTCAAGCGAATGAGATCCTTAACGGACAAGCATCTAAAGCGGAAGCAAATAACGGAACTGAAAACAGTAAGGGATGAACGAAAATGAGTAAGGACAGAGACTAGCGTGGAATCAAAACTTGAAGAAAAGAAGGGAACGCAAGAGAGCTCATGTAAGGAAGGAATAAGAGCACTGATTTTTGCAAGGAAGTGCGGAATTAGAATATTTGGTTGCTTTAGGGGCCTTGACACTCTATGGGTCAACCTTTAAGCTCATCTGATTAAGATAGACCCTTAAAAATTATGACAGAAACATAAAGGGACCTTACATTTACGGTTATTAGTTCAATTGTAATTGAATCAAAATAGTATTAAATAATCTAAAAAGCTATAAAAATTAAGTGAAATAAAAAGTTTAAATTATTACAAAATGATCTCATTACGTGTCTTACAAGCTAAAAAAATCATAATAAAATAATTCGATAAAAACCTTTTATATATCAGGATTTGACATATAACATTTTACTAATTGTTAAAAAGAATAATAAAAGATAGTCAAAGCTAGTTTCTAATGCTAAATCTTATCCATTTCTGACTTAATTGGTGGGATTGATTTTTGCATTACTATTTTTTTTAATAAAAATGCTTTTAGTTAAAATTTTTGAAAACTACAAAATTAAATAAAAGATTCATTAATAAAGTGTGAAATCTATATTTTTTTTTATTTTCAATCATTTTCAATAAATAAATAATTAAATAAATTTAAACAAGTGTTCTAGAGATGGTTTCTTAACATTTTTTTAAAATAAATTATTACCAGCCAGTTCAACTCTCTAGCTTTTAAAAACCAATAATAACAAAAATGAGGTCAAATGTGAAGATAATTAATTTCTAACAAACCAATCACTACTATTTGATTTTGGTGAGAAAAAAAGTTGTCTGCATTTAATATTCCAATGTAATTTGAATTAGAGTAACTCTTATTTATTTGCAAAAAGAAAACAAAGGACAAAATATGAAGCTTATCCAATCGTAATGGTTATGGTTGTCATCCAAAGGCACACTAAGTTGTCTGAATACTATAACTATACACTTGATAAGCTTAAAGCCACATGTGTCTTTCTCGTTTTTCAGTCAACACATATAAAAACATATTTTCCTTAAATTTAATTTTTAGAGTACCTAAATTTATTTGGCTATATTAATTTTACTAGTTTTTTTTAATTATAGTTTTTAATTTCGATATGTAATTTTAATCACTTAATTTTTTTCGTAATATTAATGTTCAAAATTAAAAAAATCCATATCTCATATTTATATTTAATTTTGCACTTGTTTTATTTTGATCCAACTGAGTTATATTAGACCCAACAAATTCATTTAAAGTATTGCAAAAATTAATTTAAATAATTAATAGAAAAATTAAATAAATAAAATTTAATATGTTTTTGTTTTCTTTCGAGGAAATTATAATTAGTTTCTCTTTTCAAAATTTTAGTTCAATCTAGTCTCCAACTTTAAAAATGTGTGGATTTAATCATTATAACCAAATTTTGTAAGTTTATTTGATGTTTCAAATGCGTTTCATAATAACATTTGAGTTATTTATGTCGTTTGTTAAATATCCAATAAATTTAACAAAAAATTGGTTATAAAAACTAAATTCATATATTTTTAAAAATAAGAGACTAAATTAGTTTAAAATTTTAAAATAAAAAATTAATTTCAATTTAACTTAAAGTTAAGATAAAACCATATTTAACTCGGTAAATAGACGTATATGAGATTGAAAATTACGGGTTTTGAAAATGTTTGAAACTAAAAGATTTAGAGTTTAGGGTTTAGGGTTTAGGATTTTGAAAATATTGGAACTAAAGGCGCGAAAAAAGAGTAAAGAGGCAAAGAAAACCAAATATAAAAAATAAAATGGAAGCGTAGCATTAATTTTATTTACTTTTTTGTGAAGTTTAAATATACTTTTCGTTTTAAAATATTACCAATATACTTTTCGTTTTAAAATATTACCAATATGTTTTTTCCTTAATAAATTTTTGCTTAACTATTTTGTTTTACTTAAGAAAACTATCTTTTATGCTTGTTATTTATTTTACCCTCGATAAATATAACTACTTTGCTTTAGATTCATAATATTTTATTCATGTTCAATTAACCTATAAAAAATTCATTTAAGAGAAACTAAAAGCAAATATCTACGTATTATAAGAACAATTGTTTTAAAAATATATTTTATTGAGATTAAAATAAAATTATGTAGTATACATATTCAAGTACACCTTGATCACCTAGGTTGAGATATATATGTACGAGTATACCTGAATCATCTGGGCTTAGATGTATTTAACCTAAACATATTTGACAAAAAAGGAATCATGCCAACCAACCATCATGTTAATATTGGTAAAATATGACTAAGTTAGGAGGAAAGGTGAAAGTGAGACTAACTAAGATAATTACGTAATGTGTCCCAAGCCTATCAGAAAGGGTTCATAAACAAAATTATAAATAAAATGTTGATGAAGTAAATTAATTATGTTAATTAATTATTGTATTTATTATTGCCTGATGCACTTGGGTGACTTGAGCGTCAGAGTATTTTCTAGAGACACACACCTCTTCTGACTTGAAAAGACGAATACCTTAGAGGTTTGGAATTACGGAAGAGAAGTAATTGCTTGGAGTGCAAACGAGGAGCTAAAGGGTGACTTTGAGATTCATCGGGTCTTATCAGATCAATAGGAGAGTAGGTCCATCAACATATGAGATCACCTTGCCACCGTACTTGACGAACTTGCATAATGTATTCCATGTGTGTAGTTGAGGAAGTACATAACAAGTCTCACTCATGTGGTGGAAGATGACGATGTTCATGTTCAGGAGGATCTGATAGTGGAGGTAGGACTAGTGAGGATACTTGATTCTCAGGTCAAGAAGCTGCGGGGAAAGGAAATTCGGAAGGTGAAAGTCCTCTATGACGAAGCAAAGCATGAGATGACTTGGGAGATGGAAGATCTCATGAGGCAATCATACCCAAAATTATTTCCCTGGTAAGTGCAATTTTCGAGGACAAATTTTTTTGTAAGTTGGGAGAAATGTAAGACCCGGGAAAAATAAATAAATAAATATTTATTTAATATAAATGTAATTAAAGGGATTTGTATAGTAATTAGTGCGAAGAGTTATGACAAGGAACAATACTAGCTTCAGTGATTGAGAGTATTTTGTTATCTTAATTAAGAGGACTTAGGTTCGAGTCTTGTGTATGCCATTAGTGTGATGTTTTAATTATTTAATGTATTTTGTGTGCATGTATGAACATGTGGCATGATGTTATAATTATATATGTGCATATAGTCTTTTTTATGTTTGGCATTTGATGGCCATTAATCTTTTAATTTAATTTTCGTTTTTTTTTTTATTTAATTCCATTTTTTTGGGCTGAAAATGGGGGAGGAAAGAGTATAGTGAAGTGAAAATAGAGGGACAATACTTGTGGCAACAGAGAGAGGTTTTGAGAGAGCATATCTTCGTGACCAAAGAGTAAGAGGAACAATAGTGAGGGTTCTTCGTGGGAAAAGGCCAAGGTGTGATCAAGTTTGGACCAAGAAGGAGGTTAGGAACACAATTAAAGTAGGAAAACCAGGTTACAAGAGTTGCAATTCGTGTTTTAATGTTAATATATGTATTTGCGTGATGTATTAATGCATGGTTGCCTCCTTTATGCTTTTAACTTCGTTGTTTTCGCGTTTCTGGATTTTTGTCCAGAAATCGCCTAGCAGCAATGAAGGCTTGCTAGGTGACGCATGTCAATTAAACTCATTTTCTAGGTTTTTCTATGAAGCGCCTGGTGGTAGTTATGAACCGCGAGGCGACAAAACCAGGTTAGGTCAATTTCTATATTTTTGTGAATTCTGTTAAATCTTTGGACTTTTATGAGTTGCTTGTACTCACAATGAATGTTTCTAGATATCTATATTGACTGAAATGTCACTTGGGTGATTTTAATTGAATGCATGGTTGTATGAATTACTGCAAGGGTTCATTTGGGATTGAGGATGAACTGAAGCATGATATTTAAATTATAATTGTTGTGATATTATGTGCAGTTACGTATAAATTGAGTGTATGAAGACTTTAGAGGCATGAGTGACAATCTATATGTGCCAATTGATGAATAGGAATGAGACCTTAGGGAATTTAGGGTTTCTCGTAGGTGCAAGAGAATATGGGTCTTTACCTAGAAACTATTACACCACCTGGCGATACATGCTTGCCGCCAAGCGACAGTCGATGTCCAGCAGCTTTTGTGGCTGGCTGTTTTGGCATTGAGTTGGGGTTCAGTTGGGGTTAGTTCTGACTCACGAATATGGTATGATAGTAGAATGCGCAGAGTTATATTGTGGGTGTGTTAATGTATGAATTGAGGTTAGGTAATAATGTTAAACTTGATGTGGATGATATGCATGAAATGTGTAACATCCCAGTTGGATATTACTAATGTTTAATAATTTGATAATATAAAAAAACAAAACTACATTTATTATACTTTCTTTCCCAAAATGCAGGAAAATTAAAACCATACATCAATCGTCATAATAACAATAGTCGTAAATTAAAATCCAAGTTCTACAATTCCAAAAAAACTAATTATAAAACCAAGTACAAAATAGTGAAAAAAAAAACCATAATCTTAAAATTCCCATGTTGCCCTGCTCTGATCTATGTCTCACCAGAGCCACTTGCAACATCATCTGCTCTTGTGTAACAAATTACACGATCATCGCTAAACACAAGTAGATAAGGTGAGCTAACATATATAAATATATATAAAGCACAACTCAAAAGTACACACACTCATCAGAGAACTCCATCCTCTGATTCAACAAAGCATGGCCACCACCATGTTTATCCATGTTCTACATCTTTAGATGATAACCTTAAGATATCCTTGTATGTCACCACCTACAAGCCACAACTTGTAGAACACGTGAGGGAATCATGCTACTGACCACACTTCACAACGCCAGGTGGAGTTCCTAATACGAACCACAGTTTGTACTTTTGACACAAGATTAACACATCAATGACCACAACCTATGATTGCTTAATCGAGTGGAAACCCTCCGTACGAGCCACAACTCGCACACTCACACCGTTAACACACACCATTTCGAGCCACAACTCAAGGAATGTACAATGTTCATCCTCCATCCTGAGTCATAACTTAAGGGATGTAATTCCAAGACACAACTCAAGGAATGCCATGTGTTTATCCTCCATCCCGAGCCACAACTCAAGGAATGTCATTCCGAGCCACAACTCAAGGAATGCTCTAGCAAAGTCCTACATTAAGATATTACCCAAAGTCTTGTAGACCACTCACATCAAAAGCACATAAGCCCTTACCCCTGCATTATCGCCTAGTGTTGCAGTAGAGCCTTCAAGCAAAAGCCAATTGCAGATCACTTGGCGGAACCCATCTGCCGCCAAGCGCCAAGTGTCTCAAAATTGACTGCCTCTGTAGGTATTGCTTGGCGGGTCAAACCTCGTCGTCAAGCGCTACACCAGTACAACGAGTTTACTGGTTTAATTCCTGCAACATATTTCACACACCTCCTAACCCTTTCCATCTCACCTTAGCTCTCTAAGTTTAGTAATCCAATCATGCACTACTCATAGTTCACCTTCACAACACCACTACCTAACCATGAACTATACATTCATCCAAGATACCTATGGTCTAGTTAGGTACTGTCCAAGCTGCTTCCAATCATCAAATCTCACCTACTATGGATCAATTTGCTAAGTGTGGGTATCATCTCATGTACTATGACAAATGCCATTTATCCTCTAATCACACCATAAACGTAGACAAGTCTTACAAGTAACTAATACCATGTTAGGTTATGCAACCACTCATTCACAGTCCTGGTGCAACTAACCTCATATGTACCTCCTTTTCATCACTCTTCCTCCAAAACCCAACCCTATCCATTTTGACTCCAACAAAATCCAACCCCACAATTGCACCTCACAACGTAGTACAATTTTCAATGTACTGGCGCCCGACAACAGGCCCCATGCCACCAGTCAGTGCATACCATTCTAGGAAAATCCCAAAATTTTCCAACACCTACAAAGCCAAAAAAATCTCCAATTTCATTTCTTTGCGTATTTCTACAACTCCACAAGTAATCACGCTTACAGTTGTACAATTACTCAACATAAACAATATCCAGTAACATTTCTAGTGCCAACCAAACAACGATTAATCAGAACATCAAAAACCCCAAATTTCCAAACCCTAAAAGAAAGTTCATAAAATTTCTCCCAATGAACTTCCAATCACAGCGTAATTCAACTGTTACTGGCATCTAGTAATCAACCAATAGATAAAGCTCAATTTTCCCCGATCAGAATCAACCTAGAAACCCCAAAACACCAAGATCAAGTCAATTTGGCTCGCGTCGCCTGGCGGGTGTTTATAACGTCCTAGCCGAAAATTACTTGTTTAAAATTAAAATAATAAAATTTATTGTAAATATGCCTTTATTATAAAAATTCTTTCCCAAAAATTTGGGAAATTTTAAACTTTAGTTTATGCGCGCCAAAATTTAAAATCCATCAATACGTCTAACGCTTACAAATGTAAAGTAATACATAATAACTTATGACAAAATAGTCCATAAAATCCATAAAGAAAAACTCATGTAAAAACTCCTATAGTTGGCCCCACTCCGATTCTAAGCATCCAGGTGCTCACCTGCATCAACATCTACTCCCATATAATAAGTTACATGATCATCGTCAATCATAAACAAATAGGGTGAGCTCAAATAAAAGGAAATACAATATAAATTAAAATTACAATTTCAAACCCATGACCCTTGTTAGAACCTCAATCCTTAATCTTTGACTTCAACATCTTCCGTTAGACGCCTCTTGATTCTACACCTTCTGATGATTATATTGATCAATCTTTGCTGTCACGAGTGTCTACTTGCCCCTTCGACTACAAGCCACCACCTAATAGTCCACACACGGGAATAAATTTGCCACGACCACGATCTACGACAGCAAATAGAGTTCCCCAATATGAACCGCAATTTGTATTTGTCCCAAGACTACCAAACTCGTCAAATAACACCGAGAAGGGCAATCTTCTAGACCCATCCGTACGAGCCACGATCTCACACACTCCACTAGACTTCCAAAACCACCAGGCTACAACCTCGAGTGACCACATGTTACCCTAATACAAGTTACACTCGTAATTGGGCCCTAACAAAGCATCGCATCAAGACCTCCATCCAAAGCCGTGTAGAATCCTCCTCGCAATCCAACTTTACACCCAAAACTGTCTGGCATATCACTCACATCGCTAGGCGGAAATTGGTTCCAGACCACCTGACGAACACCTTACGTCGCCATAGCAAGTTCCAAAGATCCCCAAGCACTCAACATACAATCCCTAACATCAAATATGCTTATCTAGTCATAATCACATGACTGGATCACAATCTAACACAATCACATACATCATGAATTCATTACACCGTCATTTAAGGTTTGACAACAATCTCTTACACATTTTATTTTATCAATTAATCATGCCATATTGAATTTAACTCTAATACAGTTTCTACAACATTCTATTCATTCCAAATGCATTATACCAAGCCCACAATTTATCGTCACTACATGATCATGCACTTTAAAGACTTCCAAACCAGCAATCATGCATATCATATATCTCTAGCTATAGACATGCAAACTAAGATCACACCGTTCAAACTAAAGAACAACATATTATGAACCCTCTGTCAACAATGCAGCTAAATCAAATGGTTCAAGAATTGGGAAACACAGTTTTACAAAAACTGCGCAAACTAGAAAAATCGTAGTCGCCCAACTACTAGATCTTGTCGCCCAGCGAAACAAGACCAGAGACCTAGAGCCTAATGGTAGAAAACCACCGCTCGACGGTTCCTATTGGGCGAAAAATCTGAAAAAAAATCATTTTTCCTAAAAAGAGACCTATTTCACACATTCCAAGCATCCAAATACGCGATCCAATCATGCAATTGCTCGAACATTCAATCAATCATACGTCCAACATTCATACATCTCATTCAACGCTTCACGGTTCTAATATTGAATGCATTATCTAAGGTAAGTTTCTTAAACCCAAAAGGAACTACTCATTCTCATGCCCCCCCCCCCCTCTTCACGTAAGTCCATCACCCAAGCCTATAAAACAATTAGCATGCACTCTTAGAGGCATTGCACCCCTCACAAGACGTAAAAAAATAGGGAAGAATATAGATTTTAAAAACATGCACTTTAAGCAACCTACACCCATCAACCAAAGAAAATGTGAATGGAATTGCAACAGTATAAAGTGACCCCATAAGGAAAAACAATAGATGTTACTTTTCTTCCAACTTAACCATGGTCTGCACCTTCAACATTAAATCATAAATGCCCCAAAAGTGGGCAACATATCAAAGAGGAAATAAATAAAAGGCACCAATTAGGTTCACGTGTGTAGGCACCAAAGAGAGAGACAAAAACGTGCTCACTATCATGCACCACTACAAATGTAAAAGCAAAGAGAAATTTAGGCATGTGAAGAAAAGGAAACGTGAACACTTTGTGGAACCTACGGTGAACATAAAATTTAAAAAAAGGAAACCCTATTACACCAATCTTATACCAACTACACTTCACCATGGTTTGATATGAAACAACAAAAACATTGAAACCAACGCTCGTGAATTGACTATTAGCCATCCCCAAGCTTCATTCTCGTATACACCCCGTGCAAGCCCCAACATTTCTCTACAGATCCTTGCACCTAACCACGTGCGAAAAACCAAAGGAAAAGAAAACAACATTCCTCTATCAAACCCAACTACAACAATGTGACCAATGGATGAAAACCTCCCAAAACACCTTTTTTGTGAAATCTCTACACCCCACACTCTCTTTCCACCGTTGCAATCATTGCAATGCGTTTGGTTTGGGACTACGATTGGCTTATTACACATGAATGGGGAGAGATAACCCCATGGTATACATAACATCAATAAGTTATGATTAATAATCAAAGCATTAAAAAAACTAACAACAAACATGCTACAACAAGAAAGGACCCGCCGTGGTGTGTTAGGCTATAGAAATCCAGTAAAACTGATTCCTCCTCTAGTGTCTTGAAACATCACGCGACCATGAAGAAATATTAGTTAATGGCACACACATGCATTAAGGTGAAGGCTCACAATTGTTTGGGTTGAAAATCAGAGAAAGGAAACAGAATAAAGCAATGACACACTACACCGAGAGATCAAACCAATTTTGAAACTAATGAAAATACTCACACATGCTTTTCAAAGTTTCCATATCTATCAATACGAACTTGAAAACAGAAAAGAAAGACAAAATAAAGCTTCCCCTAACTTGGAAATCCTACTAAAACTTTGATCTTCTAATGTTCCTCTTTGCTCCAAATTTGATCTCCCCTCTTGAGACCTTTTTCCAACCATCTAACACTCTCCTCACTCACTTTTTAGGGTCCTAAACTTCCTTAGTGGCAGCCACACAAATTTTGTTATTCTCTCTCTCTTTTAATTGGTTCATCATAGCTAATTATTTCAAATTACTCTCCTTGTCTACGTCCAGGTTCATAGTACTTACCTTCAGCTTTTCATCTTCTCACATTTATCCCCAAGCCAAAAAAAAAATATAAAATAATATGATTTTTAGTCTAGTCAATGCACAACCATTCGACCAATTTATGTTTCATGATAATTCTTACACATCTAGGATTGTATTATCACATACTATGGTCAAGCATATTTGCAAAACAATAAACAATTAATTTAACAAATAATTGGCATAGTTAAGACTCAAGCCTAAGTCCTCTCCCATAACTAAGTACTCTCAACCACTTGAGCTAATACTATTCCACATCATAAAAGTCAGCATTTAATGCCATAAAGGTTTCCACTACCCACATTTATTAATTAATTATTTATTTAATTATTTAAATTCCTCGGGTCTTACAGTGTTCATCGCCACTAGACAATTCATACAGAAACCCAGAAAACTGGGTGAGAAGGGTTCATAAAGGCAATTCCTACCAGGAACCCATAAAAACATATGGAATTTACATGAGTCGCCTGGTGGCTTTGAAGTTCCGCCAAGCAATTTCTGAAAAATTTCCAAAAACGCGAAATTGCACAATTTAAGCAGTATTTAACATCCAATTATACATACTAACATGCAAAAGAATAATACGAATCTAAATTCATAGAGTCCAATTCCCCTAACCTAGATTCCTTGCTTAACCTTGATGATCCTAGAGCTTCTTCTTGCTCCACAATGGCCTACCCTTACTCCTTCCACGATTAACCCGCCCTCTCTCTCTAGAACACAATGGTGGCTCTCTCCCTCAATTGACCTCTTAATTATGCCTTAATGATGGTTAATGTTAAAAAAAACGAATTTCAATAAATCATAAGTATAATTGCCATTCAAAAACCATTATTTGATGTTTTTCCAGCCCTTCTATCTGCTTCTTAAGACAACTAGGGTTTTTGACTCATCTAATTATTTAAATGTCTCAAGTCTAAAATGGTTAGTTGTTGAAGTATGTTTGAGTTATCTCATGTGCATCATTTAATTACTAGACTGATGGGTGCTGATAGTATGACTCGCACTTGATAAAATTCAAGCATGGGGATGGTCTAGTTATGAATGGTATATATTTACATGTGTGGATGCATACTTAATGTTGTAGTTATGTGGCTATGTAACTGAGTGCAATTGAGATATATGAATGTGTATGAAATGTTTTGGATGGTATGTCTGGGTATTGAGGTTCACTAGAACCTACTCGAGGTGCTAAAACCAGTAGCTTTCATACTACTGGTGTTACGCCTAACGGTATTCAGTTTATTACAAAGCGATAAACGTATCAGGGAGGTCTGACCGAGAGGTGGCGCCTAACGATACTCTAAGACTGCCACGCGAGGGCAAAGCAAGTGACCTAGCGCCTAACAGAAAGAACTGGGTCGTTAGGCGGTCAGGGGAAACATGTGGTCTAAGTCAATTTTAGTTGGCTGGCGCCTAACGACACTGAAAGGACCGCTAGATGGTCTGTAGCTTGACTTTGCTTGGCGACGTGCTAGGCGATGTTCCAAGTGTAAGGGGATGTCACCTTAGAACCGTATCTTTTCTCAACTTGAAATCACTAGTTTGATTAGTACCTAGCAGATCTATAATACTTCTCAAACTAGGATTGTCCAATTTTCCTTTTCCTAACCATTTTCAGAAACTCACTAATTCTAATCAAGTGACTACACTAATGAAATCTTCTCACAACTTCACTTCCCAGCTCAAATTCTTATACTTATCTACCAACTCTTACCTTTTCCAACCAAGGACTTGAAATCCCTTTTCTGGTTAAGCATTTATTCTCACTTCAAGGTTGGCACCCTAACTTAAAATCATAGCTTAGATAATCTTCTTCTTTTCATGTTCAACTTCTTATGTGCAACTCGACACTTCTAGCTTTGGATGATCACTAAACACCTTTAACTAATCGACCTAAGAATGACACCTTTGTTGGTTTAGAAAACTCCCTACCGCATCAACCATCAGGTCATGAGTAAGATAGCTCTTCCCATGCATCTCCTACTATTGGGAAACATAACCTACCACCATTTCGTTGTGCTACTATGATCCACACATAAATTGACTTCTTTGTTTGCTAAAAAGGATGATCCTTTCGTGTCTATTGTGAAAAAGAAACGACCACCCTTGAAAAACCTTCCTCAAAACTTTCATAAACCTTGTAAGATGTAACACCTTAGGCAGATATTACTTGGTAAAGCAAAATATAATAAAAAAAAATTATCTGATACCATTTCCAAGCGCAGAAAAATTTACAACTTTAACGATTCACTTAAAATAACAATCCATAATTCACAATTCAACTATTACAAGTTAAAAATCCAAAACCAAATTAATATAAAATAATAAAACATTCCAAATCATAATTCTTTAGTAAAATTCCCCAAGTTAGCCCTCACTCTAACTCTATGTCTCTCCACCATCACCTGAAATAACATTTGTTATTGTGTGACAAGTCACATTATCATCGCCAATCACAAACATAAAGGATGAGCTAAACAAAAGAATAAACATACACAAATAACATTAAAATCTCACCCAAAAGATTTAACTTCACTTGACAAGATCCACATGCTTAGAGACCTTATATCACAAGATAAATATGAAATCATAGTCTCATAAACTATATGAGACTAGGATATCCAACCACATCATGCACATACTCAACCATGGATTCAAGGATATCATATGCTTCTACGAACATGCCGCTCGTAGTCGAACCTCTATGAACCTCCCTGCTCGTAGTCCAACCTCTACGAATCTCCCCGCTTGTAGTCTAACACGCGTGAACATATCCAATTACGAACCTCCCCGCTCGTAAAACCCTTAAGTGTGAGCAAAGAACATATGAACCTCCCTACTCCTATTCACACAAGAGTACCACCAATATGAACCTCCCCGTCCGTATTAATCACGCGTTCAAACTCAATTAAGAACCTCCCCACTTGTAATACATTAGAGCATATGCTAGACCTAAGGCCATCATAACTAGGCATGCAAAACGCACCAAATGCCCAAACTACCACTAGACCATTTGATGGACGTCCTTGGAGTAGGAAAGGAAGAAAATCCATGGAGAATGATGAGAAGGAGATGGAGTGCAGCGGATTTTGGAGAATTAGAGGAAAGTAGCTCTCAGAAATGGAGAATTTGGTGAAGATGAAGAGTAGAAATGGAGCTATGGTATGGAAGGTAGCTAGAGGAGATGAAGGAGCAGGTTAGCCATGTATGCTCTCAAATTAATAGAAGTGTGGAGTGATCTCAAACACTAGCATCTATTAGCAATTCAAGAGTAACCATTACAATATTTGAGTGGCGTTATTTATAGGCACATGGCCGGCCAAATGAAGAGAAAATGCAACAAAGATGAAATGCAAATGTAGCTTGGAGAAGAAGCTTGATTGGAGACCATGTGATGTAGTAGATGAGTCTTGATGATGCCAAGTGGCATATCACACTCTCCTAGCCCAAGTCACACGCATCATGCTTCCATCACATGCTCCTTGCTTAGTTCATGCTTTGCTTGCATCCAAATGGAGAGTCACTAAAGTAATTCTCGGCCAAAGGTAGCAAATTGGACTCGGCCCAATTGATTTCAAAAAGTGTTCTAACTTTTATTGAAAACAAAGCCTAAAAATGGCCCAATTTAAATCTAGACTACTTCCTTCATACATAATCTCATATTTTAGAGATTTCTTTAGTCCATGTGAATAATGTAAAAATCTCATGATTGACTTGATCATCTTGTGATAGGCCCATATGAATCTTTCTCATCATGCTTCTAGTGATTGGGCCTTGATGTGGGCTTGAGCTTGTTGATGCATTTGAGGTTGGGCTTATTGGGGTCACATCATCCCCTCCCCCTTAAAGAGGATTTGCCCTCAAATCTTGGTGGTCACCCTCTGCATCAAAAATACCTACAAAAAGATCCAAATCAGTAATGTTGAAAGTAGGATGCACACCATATTCCGGAGGAAGATCCAATTGATAAGCATTATTATTGATCTTCTTGATGATTTGGAATGGACCATCACCTCGGGGACTAAGTTTGGATTTTCTTATATTAGGAAATCTTTCCTTCCTTAAGTGCAACCAAACTAAATCTCCTTCATTAAAAGACCGAACTCTCTTGCCCTTGTTTTTAGAATGAGCAATCTTTTCAACTTGGGCTTGAATTTGGTGTTTAACCTTCTCATGAAAATCTTTTATGAACTTGGACTTAGAAACCCCTTCTTTATGAACAAAATCAAAAGAAGTTGGAAGAGGTAATAAGTCCAATGGTGTGAGAGGGTTAAAACCATAAACTACCTCAAAGGGTGAGAGTTTGGTGGTGCTATGGACCACTCTATTGTAAGCAAATTCAATGTGGGGAAGATACTCATCCCAAGATTTATGATTCCCCTTAAGCAAAACCCTAAGCAATGTGGAAAGGGATCTATTGACTACCTCAGTTTGCCCATCAGTTTGTGGGTGACAAGAGGTAGAGAAAGAAAGTTTTGTTCCTAGCCTAGACCACAAGGTCCTCCAAAAATGGCTTAGGAATTTAGCATCCCTATCAGACACAATTGTTTTGGGTAAACCATGGAGGCGAACCACTTCTCTAAAGAACAACCTTGCTATGTTGCTAGCATCATCTACTTTGTGGCATGGTATAAAATGTGCCATTTTAGAAAAACGGTCCACTACCACAAATATAGAGTCAACACCCCTAGAAGTCCTTGGAAGCCCTAGGACAAAATCCATACTTATATCCTCCCAAGGGGTGGAAGCAACAGGCAAAGGAGTATACATCCCTGCAGGCATTGCGCTAGACTTAGCATGCAAACAATTCAAACAACTAGCGCAATAGTTTTGTATTTCCCTTTTCATATGGGGCCAAAAGAATTTCTCTTTAAGCATGGCCAAAGTTTTGGCGACCCCAAAGTGACCCATAAGTCCCCCCTCATGCATTTCTTTGATCAAAAGTTTTCTATGAGAACCTAGAGGAATACATAGGCGGCCTTCTTTGAAAAGATATCCACTTGAAAGATAAAAGCCGCCTTGGGACTTAGTGAGACAATCATGATAAATGGTAGCAAAGAAGGGATCATGAATATACAATTCACATATGTTGTCAAATCCAAGAATTTGGGATCCAAGCTTGGCTAAGAGAG
>Ga0214544_1008116_pt1 | contig 17827 bp, 6 predicted proteins | sample CNSS3metaG_FD_160074 | JGI IMG/M metagenome (GOLD analysis project Ga0214544, IMG submission 160074) | Root nodule microbial communities from cowpea collected in UCLA plant growth center, Los Angeles, California, USA - CNSS3 | ecosystem: Host-associated > Plants > Roots > Nodule | place: USA... | reverse complement strand
TGCAAAGTTTACAGCAGAAAAATCCAACTTGGATACTCTTCTTAATTCTCAAAAGCATGTAATGGATGAATATGGATATTCCTTTTCAAAGAAACAAAAGTCTTTCAAAAATCTTTTCTTTCATCCTGAGAAGGCATTCAATACAACTTTTGGATCTTGCTTTTATTGTTTAAAGAATGGACATACATCAAATTCTTGTTATTTCAAAAATGTTGGTGTTCCAAGCGGAAAATATCTTTGGTTGCCTAAAAACACCATCTATGTTGCTAACATGAAAGGACCCAAATACAAAGTGGGTACCTAGATGTATTTTACCTGTTTTGCAGGGTTTGTGAAAAGCCTAATAATCAATGTGGTATTATTTTTTTTGGGCTGCACAAGTAAAGAAAAGTTCCAATCATTCCCTGCGTGAGTAAAACAACTTTTAACACTTTTTGATGATGTTTCTTAGGACATAAAAATTAATCTTTTTGCACCAAAAGTGTTTCCTACAAATACAAATTGTGTTACTGCATCTATGTTGTTATTTTTCAACATTTTAATGAATTAGGCATACTTGATTTCGCATTTACAGCATAAAAATCTGCATCAGATTTTACCATTCTGCATTAAAATAGTCGACTTACAAATCAACTATCATCCAAATACTGCACCAGAATTGTCATCACTGCACCAGATTTTCTGTTTTTGCATTACGTAGTAAACTTCATAGTTAACTATTGTTTCATACTGCATCAGACTTTGTAATTTCTGCATCAGGTTTTATCTTTCTGCATAAAATAGTCAACTTGCTAGTTAACTAGTCATGCATTTTTCATATTTCCTGTGTTATATTTCGAAGCAAGTCGACTACATTAAGTAACCTAGTTAACTACGTCTGGCACAAATGGTTTGGTGAAATTTTCTTCTCCTTTAAACTTCTTTCCAATATAAAACCTCCAAACCCCCAAATCTGTTCAGAACCCTAAATCCCCATTCTCTAATTGTTTTCAAAATTCACAATCTCTTTAAAACCCTTGAATTGTGTTGTTGTTATTCGTTCTTCCCGCATCCTTCATATGCTTCTGAGGAAGAAGAAGAGAAATTTTCCGCTGCCATTGCTGAAGATGAGGAAGCATCTCCATAAGCTGAAATGTTCGATTAATGGGTTGTAATCTTGCTATCCTTCTTCTTTTGCTTTCATCTTTAGCTTAATCTGGTTTTAATATGTACAATGCCCAATCTAATTTGATAGCTGATATAAGGCACATCTTTTGCTTCTCCATTATATGTTTTTTTCACTTCTTTGTCTGATCCACATTTGTGAAATTGGTACTGAATATTTCTTCTTTCATACCCTTATTTTGCTAATGCCAAAAAGGGGAAGTTTCACACCACTTTGTTAAATAGTTGCTAAAGACATATGGTGAATATAAGTTGCTTAGTATCATTCGTTGTGCTTTTAACAACTTATCTTTTGGATTTATTGCATGCTTGTTCACTAAAAAGGAAGAACCATTACTTTGTCATACTAAACATAACTTGTTTGAAGTAAAATGTGCATTTTTCATATTTTTCTGCATAAAATAATCAACTGGATAATCAATTACAAGGTTGCTTTCTCTACATTGTTGTGCTTATATTTTTTTCTCTGTGATATTCGTTTATGCCAAGATCCATATCAATTAATCTTCTGCAAAATTGATTACATGATGCTTTGATAATGCATCTCTCACCAACAAATTCTAACAAATTGGTCCAAAATTTCGAAACGGACTAATTCCAAAATTCACTGAAAGTTAAAGGACCAAAAACATATTTAACCCTTTTATTGGTGTGGTTTGAGTTCTCATAATATTCACTTACTCAAAAGAGAACAGAACATGCTTTTCAATTTTGATGGTGGTTTGAATAGTGTTGTATTGTATTGTATTCGTAGAAGGAATCTTGAGGTTTTTGGTTTATTTTGCTGGTGCAGTTTTAATTGGGTCCAGGGAGGACGACAAGTATCAATACCACAATATCAATGACCACATTAGGTGTCTTTTTGTGTACAACTATGTGTCTTTCTTTGTAAGATTTTGCACATAATGACTGCTTGATTCAATTAACTTGTTTCCTCAATTGTAAATGATCATTCTCAATACGATATTAATTTTCATTAATTGTTTAACTTCTTTCCTCAACTGTAAATGATTATCCTCAATACGATATTAATTTTCATTGATTGCTTCACGAAATAAACATTCATTGATAACACAAATGCACATTCAAAGGCCATCTCAATACCATAGTATCAGTGACGACATTAAGTGCCTTTTCTATGTACAATTATCAGTCATTTTCTTTATAAGATTTTGCACACAACGATGTCCTGATTCTTTTTATACCTTTATTGTCATTTTGATAATTTTCTTATTTTTTGAATGAGTCAGGAAGTCGTCCAAACTTGTTCTTATTAATCGAAAAGAAATACACAAAAGTAGTTTGAATGTTCATCGAGATGTTGCCAAGTAGAATTTTAACATTGCATCGCAGGTTGGATATTAGACCATTTCATAAACAATGTTGCTACTAACTTTTTTACCATCATTGTTTTTATAATTAAGTATCCTTATAAGGGTTTGAATCTTTTCTTTTCACGTTGATATAATCTTCTTTTCTTGAATTCAAAATTCGAATAATATTCTAGACCTGAAAACTCCCATTTTTAGTAATTTCTTTTGCTGAATTGTTGATTTTGTTAACACAATTATGTATTGTGGACTTTGTTACTTTCTTTAATTTCACTCATTCATGATATTGGAATAATTTTATAAATAATAATTTATAATTTCTTGTAGGTGTGTTGTAGGTGGTTCTAGAAAGATCACAATGCATGTTTTAAAAATGTTAATTTCTTATGATGCTTTTCCTATTTCAGTATCAAGTAATATTTTTCTTTTATGAATATAGAGGGCTATTGCATGTACTAGGATGTTGTTTGTATTATTTTATTCTAGCAAAAATGAAATTTTGTGCTTGGTAAATAAGTCTAAGATTCTCATTGTCTTATAATTTTGAGTACATTTGTATATCTTGTCTCTTTAAGGAGTACTTCTTTAACAAAAGCTTTATTAGATTTCAGAGGGTATTTGCTTGATGAAGATGGATTTGACTACATGATTTGAGAGACATCAAAGCTCAACAAAGAAGCTTGCAGTTTGTATCATTTCTCTTGTTTGTTTATGCTTTCTACTTGCGACTTTATACAATTTTATTGTCCTTGTGGTTAAATTGACAATATATAGGGACTATTCAAAAATCTGTGCTCGACTCAAATGTTACGATGAAGCAAAGCCATGGAATGTATAACACCTCATCTAGATATTACTTGATACAGTTAAAAAAACAATTAAAACAATTATGATACCATTCCCAAACATGGGAAAATTTAAAACCTTTAATACATAATTGAAATCCAACTCAGCTGGTCATTGCATTATTATAATCCAACTTTAATAAAATAAATTTAAATAAAGCATGTTTTTTCAAAAATCCTCATAGTTAGCTAGCATCTCTTCACCTATGCCTCGCCAACGTCATCTGACAAGACACACAATCATCGTACAAACACAAACAAAAAATGTGAGCTTAAACCAGCCAAAACATCACAAATATAACATAGTCCATCTCACCCAACCATTACAATATCACAAGATATCAATAAAACCCAAAAACCTTGCATCACAACAATAAAGATTGACCACAAACTCATAAACCCCATAAGATACCACATCACCAAATATACATTATAGTAATAATACTTCATACACTTTATATCCTTAAAAAATTTCAAGTATAATTTCATTCTTAATATCCTTTTGAAAAACACATCTCACTACTTTTATCAGAAAAACTACACCACTTTATAAATCAACCTATCATTACTTAAATAAAGAACAAACCAATTTTGCACTATATATGTAGAAATGTTAAATTATGTTAATATGTACCCCTTTTTTTTCTTTTTTTAACTAATTGTTCAAAATTTTGGGTTGTAAAATGCTATGTGTATGTAACAATCGCATATAATATATGGGACAGAATAAAATTAACCATTTTATATTTAGCCAACAAAAGGATACATGTTCTACAAAACTCTTCATAGGTTAAAAAAACGTTTGGTTTCTCTAAAAACCAATGAAATTTGTTCAAAACTATGGCTGCACCATTCACACAATTTGGTTCCCGAAACTCCATCAAAAACAAAACTAAGCAACCAACCAAATTGTACCAAAAACAATTGTAAAGATAAGGTTAGCTCCCCTTCCCGAAATTTCCAGCTAACAACCTCGTTCATGCTCTATACGCCCTCCTAGTGATCCTTCTTGGTCAGAAATTACTCTAACCTTTTCCTCTACCATTGAGAACCCTTCCTAGTTGTCTAGCTCCTACTTAGGTCAAGTTTTGGACTCTAAAAATCTAACCTAATAATGTATACTAATTTCCCTTAATGTTTAGGTAATAAAATAATTGGAAAACTACTTTTTTAGCCTATTTAAAATTAATTAAAATAAGAAAATAAAAATTTGAATTGATTTTGGTCATTTAATTGAGATATTATGACCATAAAGCCTAGTAATGTGATTTAACTCCTCATAAGGTTGTCTGCCAATTGACGAAAGCAACAAAAAAATAAATATTTTTGCTCTAGCCCAAGGTTTGAAATCACAACCTTCCACTACTAAGCACACTCACCAAACCAACAAGTTATCACATGATTTATGACATGTAGTCACGTCTTTAGGTATACTAACACACGTCACAGTAAATATAGCATTTAATTAAAATTAAATAAATAAAACACACACTAATGGCACACACAAGATCCCTCAAACGCACTAAGCATTCTTAACCACTTGAGCTTCCATTGCTCCTTCTCATGTCTTGACATAAATAACTTAATATTTATACTCCACTTTAAATAATTATTTATTTATTTAATCATTTATTTTTTGGGTCTTACCGAAGGAAAGTTGTGATGTTGCATTTGCTTGTGGTTCACAAAATGAAATTAATCAATCTGATGCCATTAATTTGGTCAATTCAGGTTATCGAATGCTAGTTATGAGATTCTGGAAATTGAGGCAGCACCTCCAGCCAAGAAAGTTTCATTAACATAATATTATTACTAGGACTCAAAGACCTTTTTTTCATTATGTGTTGATGAGTGGAGATGCATTGAATTTGTTTGTGTGTTTGGTGATTTTGAGTTATGTGACTCATTGAAAGTGTTGACATGTATTATTGGACAAGGATAATGGGGTGGTCACCAATTAGATCCCATAAGAAAAACAACCTTGAGGAGAATGAGGGCATTGACATTTATGTGAAAGAAAGCATAAATGGAGCCCCTTATTTTAAGAAGATCAAGATGAAGAGAAATAAAATGTACATTGTACTTTTTTTTTTCAGAACATAATACTTTGAAATAGTTGTAGTTACTTTTACTCATGAAAGTGTTAACAATAATTACAATACAATTTTGTAATGTATGAACAAATTTTAAATTCCATTATATATTAAAAGTGTTTTGATTAATAGTTTAAATTTTATTTAGTTTATTTTAATTTTATGGTAGAATACATTTATTTAATTAATACTTTAAAATAAAGGAATTTCTTCTTTTTGTTCATGATGTATTATTTAGAGTTTTATAATTTCTTTTATATATTTTAAATTATCATTATTATAATTTATTTTATTTGTTTTAATTTAATTTAAATTATAAATGAATATCATTATATAATTATTTATTTTAATTATAATTTATTTTATTTGTATATTACCTTACTAATGTGTATGAAAATTACCACAATTATTACTTTATATTGTACAAAAAGTCATAAAGAGTGAGGTAGTTAATGCTAGAGGGAATTCCAATCACTATTTCTAGAATTATGTGGTTGGCTAATGTGCACCCAAATTAGAATGAAGTGAACCAAAAAAATCCAAAGATATTCCATGTTGACATAAAAGCATCATTGGTGTTGTAAAGAAGGATGTCACTAAGCATTTTATGTTGTATGAAAAGTTTGAAACAAGAAGGAAGTTAGTGCTAAAGGTATTTCTAGTTGGATATTTTACCATTATAGAGTTGCTTAATGTGCATGAAATTGAGAACATAGTGAACTAAATAACCTAATGACATTCCACGGTCGCAAAAAAGCATTAGTGGTGCCTCAAACAAGTATGTCACATTGGAATTAATATTGTATTCGAAACAATCATTTACTATTGAAGAAAATACTTAATTGAGTGAGGACTTTCATGCATACAAAATCTTACAAAGAAAAAAGACATAATTATACATACAAAGGCACTTAATGTGGTCATTGATAATATGATATTGAGATGGCCTTTGAGATGTTCTTTGTGGTATGATTCAAAATTTATTTCATGAAGCAATTAATGAAAATTAATATTGTATTGAGAATAATAATTTATACTAAGGAAACTATTTAATTGAACCAAGAATTGTTGTGTGCAAAATCTTACTAACAAAAAGACAGATAGTTGTACACAAAATGCAGTTAATATGGTCACTGATATTGTGGTATTAAAATGTCTTTTGAAATGTGCATTTTTCTTATTAGTGAACGTTTATTTCATGAAACAATTAATAAAAATTAATATCGTATTGAAAACCCATTTACTGTTGAAGAAAATACTTAATAAGGAGTTTCATGTGTACAAAATAGTTGATAAGGAGTTTCATTTACTGTTGAAGACATATAGTTGTAAACAAAAGGTACTTAATATGGTCTCTGATAATATGGTATTGAGATGACATTTGAAATGTGATTTGGTGGTATGATTCAACATTCATTTCGTAAAGCAATTGAAAATAAATATCGTATTGAGAATAATCATTTAGAATTGAGAAAACTAGTTATTTAGAATTGAGAAAACTAGTTAATTGAATCGAGACGTCATTGTGTGTGCAAAATCTTTCAAAGAAAAACGTACATAGAAAAGCACGTGGTCACTGAACTGTGGTATTGATACTCGTCGTCCTCACCGATCAAAACTGCACCAGCAAAATAAATAAAAAACCCTGAGATTCCATCTACGAATTCAATACAACACTATTCAAACCACCATCAAAATCAAAAGTATGTTCAGTTCTCTTTTAAGCCAGTGAATATTATGAGAACCCAAACCACACCAATAAAAAATGAAACAGAGAGGGAGAAGCAGGACCTCATAGGTGATAACAGTGATGGGAAAATGATCTTTGTCGACACAAAGATGAGAGGATGTGAACTCCGACGTTGGAGTAGTTTCCACGACAAGATCGAAGGAAGGCCTAGTCTGATGAAAGTCTAGCGGCAGAAGCCAAGTGCGAGGAGTGCACACAGTGGTGTCCGGGGTGACGTGGTGAAGTCGTTGCTGTGATGATGTTTTTGAAAGACCATGGAGGCTCTGAATGTGAGTAGTGAAAGAGAAAAATGGATGAAAGTGCGTATGGGTGTGGTCGTTGTGAGGAAGAGGGACAAAACCCTAACCCCTCATTTTCACCCAATTCCAACGTGCACAAAAATGTCCAACGTTAGGGATTCAAAAAATAAATCACAATTAATTTTTAAAATTGTAGCTTGAATGGCATGTAGGTGCTTTAAAAGTGAGTAACTTTTACTGGATCAGTGTATCATTATCTCAAACAAAATACCTATTAAAATGACAAATGAGTATATACTAACACTTAAAACTCTAATTCTAACTTTTGTTATTTACTAGACTAAAAATCTATTAATAAAAAATAAGATATATATACTAGGAGCAATGAATTATGTAAACAAATTCTATCAAAGTAAAAAATAGCATTAAAATTTCTAAAATCTAAACTAAAATTCGAAATCCAAATTTGAACTTTAACACTTTAAACTACAATTAAAACTAATCCAAACTAAAACTATACTACATTACTCACAAATAATAAGAATACACTAAACAAAGAATTAAACTAAAAACTATAGTATGAGAATGCATTATTAACACAAATCAAGAAAAACTAAAAAAAATAATCCTTTAATCTAAATCTAATCTAAAAATACAAAATTATGCACAAAACATCACCAAAGGATATTCAATTGGCTTCAAAAAAATCAACAATTTGGGTTGATTAACTTCCCTCAAAAGAAACTACATTTTCATAATCAAAACATCTCAAAACCACATTTTTAACCCAATCAGATTTTCATAAGTAAAATTCTTAATTATTTTTAAAATTAGAATGAAAGTTCTTCATTGTTTTTAAAATTAGAAGTAAAGTTCTTCATTATTTTTAAAATTAGAAGGAAAATTCTTCATTATTTTTAAAATTAGTAAGAAAATTCTTCATTATTTTTAAAATTAGAAGGGAAATTCTTCATTATATTTAAACCAACTCTAAACCTATTTTTTACATGTAGCAAACATCAAACATAAATCTAATATTTTTTTTTCCAATAATATAATTATGGTTGGTTTAAAAATAATGAAACAAATATTTAATGTAAATTTAAATTTTAATAAAAATTTTAGTATAACATTTCTATAAAAATTAAATTTGGTCAATTTGGAGAAAGACAAAATTATGACTGAATTGAATAAATTTAAAAAAAAATTAAGATTAGATTGAACAAAATTAATGAAAATTGGGACTGGATTGAACGAGATAATGACATGTGACAATGATACTGACTTGACATATGACAATAATACTGACTTGACACATGACACTGCTACTGTCACGTGTCACAATGCTTATTTGACACGTGGACAACTTTTTTAAAATTAAAAAAATAAAAAAATTACGAAATGACATGTGACATTCATAATTCATCCTATGTTAACAATTTAAACGACATACAGAAAAAGAACAATATTTACCACAATTTACCAAAAAAAAAAAAAAAACAAAATTAAAAAAAGTTTAAAAACTTTGGGACCAATAATATATTTAAGCCAATTAATAAATCACTATATCTCCTCTCATAACCTTTTAAATATTTTATCATCACTTATTAATATCTAATTATAACCATATCTCTTATTATCTAACAATATCTAATATCTTTTTAATTAAATAATTAATAACCAATTTTTTAAATTATATAACTAATAAAAAATTTTATCTTTAAATTAAAATATTAATTTAAGATTGTTTTTATAATTATTAAAATTTTCAGGATCTCACAATTCTAGCTAGTCTGAATAACAATGATAAACAGATCGTGCATTATTGAATATATATATATATATATATATATATATATATATATATATATATATATATATTTAAAAGACTCACATAAGTGCAATTTTAGTGTACACATAAGTGCAATTGTAAGACTCACCTTTATTGAGTGTCCTAATGTTAAGGGCTGCCACACTGTTGGACCAAAAGGGCTGGCCTATGGGGTGCCAAGGCCCCTAAAGCAGACAAGGTCCCTCAATTGCAAGTCTTTCTGAAAAATCAGTGCCCTAACTCACCCATTTTCTCTCCACAGAACCTCTGCTAGGGTTTGGAGATCTACCCAAGTTCAAGTGAGCTCAACCTCCATCTCCCGTTCACGTAAGTTAGTTCTCGAACCTAGTCTTTCTAAGTTATTTCGTGGTTTATGTTAGGACTCACTATGTGAATCCAATCTCCTTTGTCGTGCCACTATATCAGTTCATAGATTTATCCTTGGAGCCTGGTTTCGCTGGCTTAAGAGTCGAAGTCCAATATTAGCCCTTCTCCAGGTAATGGAAGCTAGATTCTTTTGCGCGTTTCTGAAACATGTGGTTTGTTTTCGTTTCTGTTTTATGCTTAAATGATTGGAAAACGTTAGTTTTGGTATATTTCTGAGTTAGGGGTTCAAATATTAATGAAAATGTGATGTTTGACGTCATTTCTCGTATTCTGATGCGTCGCATAGTCGCTGGGCGAGTTCCTTGGCTCGCTGGGCGACTGTGTATTTTTCTGATATGCGCAGTTTTAGTAAAATTGACTTTCCTGACTCATTAACCGTTGGATTGAGCTCAAATTTTATGATTTGACCGGTTAGATCGTCGATTAGATGTCTGTAGCTTGAGAAATGTGTCACGCATTACTACAATGATTTTGGTTTCGTGATAATAAATTTTCTTGGGAATTTTGGTGTAAGAACTATGGTTGTGGGTTGTGCTTGATTGTATAGAATTGCAAGTACTTAAACGTTGACACTCATTTATTTAGGATGAATACTATTTTGTGATATATGTATGTCTTAGTATGCATTTATAAAGTATGAGATGAATGAATTTGCATGAGTGATGTGATTCATGGATTGTTAATGATAAAAATGGATAAATCTTGGCATGCGATTTAAATGAAATGGTTGGTTATATATGTGGTCATGAATTCGGTATGAACAATAATGTTACATTGATGGCATAATATTGATATGAGGTGAAGTTCTATATCCCCGAATTGAGAAGAATGGGATGGTATGAAATGAACATGGAATATGAATGATGATGGGTTACAAAGGATGGCGTGAGGTGTTAAATGCATGATCAATATTATTTGTTTGTTTGGAATGTGATTGGTATGTTGTCAGTACGTAAATCCATGAGTCTCTAGGTGAGACTTCCTGGTCGTGCTTTAGTGGTCGGGACGTAATTCCATGGTCCATGGTCCCTGTTAGTGGGTGTCCATGGTGGTGCCCCATCTATATAACTTGGTAAGGATTCAAGGTAAGGATTGCATCCTGACACTCTAAGGAGTCAGGAGTCAGTTAGTCTCACTTAGAGCGGACTGACTCCTGTGGTGAGAGTAGCAGGAGGACTGAAACTCATAAAGGGCTAACCTTGTGTGTGAGGGAATTGATTCATTGTAACACTTGTAACACATAGCTCGGGGGTGAGCAGAGGTATCCACCACAAGTGCAAGCATCCGCTGAATCCGACCAGGTTATATGTATCCGGATGAGTCGAGTCGAGTCTTAGTGTATTGATTTGAAGGTCATAACATGCTTGGATGATCTGTGTATATTGGACTGTGAAAGTATATCTGTTTGCATGATGAAATCTTTTTGGCTCTAGCTTACTCTTTGCTTGTTTGATTGCCTTGTATGTTGTTCTTCTACCTTTGCGATGATCATCAATTTATTGATGGGAGCAGATGCGAGAGGTACTCGTGGTCAACAGGAGAGAGATGACTTCGCTGCATAGTCTACTTGGGCTGGACTTCACGTTTTATTTGGGCTTTTCTTTAGGACTAAGATCCGTGTATTGTATTGTCCCTAAGGCTTTATTTTGAATACTGGCTATCTCTTACTCCTTTTGGGTTGTAGGCATTGTAGTGAGCTTTAATATTTTCTTTTAAGTACCTTGAATAACTGTAAGGAGTGACCTTATACTCCGCAACTTGGCTCTTTATATTTATTCGGTGTAAGATTTCATTTAATTATGTTATTATTTAAATGGGATGTTACAACAATAGCGTTTGTGTGTATAATTTTTTAAATATGAATGATAGTTTGTTACTAATGATAATAGTATAATATTATTAAGTTAATATATAAAATAAATTTATATTTATTACAAATAAAGTGAAATGAATAAAAAAATTAATTTTTGATAAATAAAAAAAAATAAACAATTTTATAGAAAATAAATAAAAATAAACATTAATTTTAAAAATTTTAATAAATAATTATATTATAAAAGATAGAATTAATATTATAAAATATAAAAAGAAAATAATCTTTATTACAACTTCCACGTAAATCAGGCCAAAACAATATTGATATCAAATTCCAACTGGACAGAATTCAATTAGAGAAAATAAGTTAAGAAAACTAAACCCTGAGGAAAGCAAGAGCAACACCGCATGGCATGATATTTTATTGAAAACTTGAATAACTTTGAGTAGAAGCATCCATTTTCAGCCCTTAGCTAGAGTTTTGGAAAACTCAAGAAGCCTCGTAACATCTTTGACAGCAGAATGTGCACAAAACATTTCGGCCCATTTCAACAGCTCAAGGTGTGTTCAATGCTATCTGGTTAACCCTCAGAATTCCATTAAAATAGAAAATTATTTCATATCACCACGCTTTCAACGTGGCATCCTTAATTATAGTTTACCCTTCTTAATTTTATAATAATAAAAACATCTTTCGCAAAAGACATTGAATATCAATGATAATTAATGGTACATATTATGTATAAAATGCTGTAGTCCACTAAAATAAAATAAAAAGGTTATTTAATAATCACCTACCCTGTGTTACTTTACCTATTTAGATGTTATGATATAAATGGTTAAGAATGATTTTAGACCATAAATCTCGATTTAAAATTAAAATTTGTTTTTATTTAAAATTTTAGATATATATTTTTGTTTTTAAATTTTAAATATAAATAAATGTAGTCTTTTTTATCTAATTATATTAATTTTTTTTAAAAACATATTTCGTAATGAATATTGAATTAGAAATGTATAAACAGTATAAATAACTTCAATATTAACTTAAAATACGTTTAACATATTAAAAAAATTAACATTATTTAATTAAAATAAATATATTAATTTAATTTTAATATTTTAAAATTTTAAAATTTTAAAATTAAAATTGACCAAATTTAAAATATAAACTAATTCTAATTTTAAATGAAATTCTAGTACAAAAGTATTTAATGCAAAAATTATAGAATATCAATCTTCCTAATAGATATTTGTGAAATACCAAATTTATATAAAACAGATAGTTATTTCAATATCACTTTCCCCTGGTTTCAGAACCATCATAACATTAACTCGATATTTATAATTACATTAATTCAATATTTATAATTATATTCATTCATACAAATAAATAACTAGGACAGCACAAAAAGGTAAATATATACGTCACAGGTGACATTAATATTGCCCAATATGAAATATTCCGGAGTGTTCTCTAAACACTTGGACTTTGTAAGATTTTTTATTAGTTCAGCCAACGCAAACCTACCCGCTCCTTTTACACAAATGATGCTCAAAGCATGGAGACTAGCCTGAACGAGAATTTTAAATTAATGTTGCTTCTGAAATTAGGTATAGTGATTTTAATGTGAAGTTAGGTACGAATAATAAAATTTAGTAATATTTAATATTTAAAAATTGTTTGACCATCAATTTCTTTACTATTAATTACTAAAAAACCAATTTACATAAATTTTTTTTGATAAATAATTACTTGTAACAGCCCAAATTTCTTAAAGTTAGATCAAATTACCTTTTAAAATACATTCAAAATGAACTTATTAGTATTTCAAAACATAAAAGAGGAACTTTATTAATTTTTTTAAATGGATTATCTAAGATAATTTTATACTAATTCTTAGTGTTCATTCTAGTTTCTGTGCTACTCTACTTTTACCCTTAGCTTCAAACACTGCTCCCATATATAAAAATATAAGATCATCGCGTTAGAAAGAAAACAAAACACACAAGTACAAGGATAAGCTAATACATAACAAAATGATGAGCAATAATATACCAAAAATAGTAACATATCAAGTTAATTATGAATAATATCAAAGTATATTTGATAGAAAATAAGCTTTTGAATCATCTTATTTTGTTGCTCTTAATACTATTGTAGGTTTAAAAGATCGTTCTAAGCCAAGAAGGGGGTTGAATTGGATGAGTATTAAAAATATGTCCAATTAAAACTTATGAAAACCCTTTTAAAACAAATTAAATTGACCAGTAAATCAGAGATGTATTGCGACAAAATCACACTTTTCAGTTGACGAAAAACAAAAATAATAGATTAATCTGTTCACACAATATGATTCAACAGATTAAAAGATAAAATCAATCAACTAATAACATTCTTTATCAAATTACTCAAATAACATTCTTTATCCAACAAGATTTGTTTCAATCAATATATCCAACTTAGTTGTATTACCAGATAACGTAAAAACACATAGACACCTTACAAAGATTGATTTAGTGAGTTTTCTTGAGATTTAAATGATGTATAAGATAAGGGAGATAGGATCACACATTGATTTTTATACTGGTTCACTCAATACTTAAGCTACATCCAATTTATCAGGACAACCTAAGCCTAATCATGCACTATATCAAAAGTTTTACAAAATTCCTCAAAGATTACACTTTTTAATAAAACAAAACACCAAGATACTTGAATCCCACAAGAATCTTATCCCCTACAATGTAATAATCTCAGTTACAGACCCAGAATCACATCATGAACCACATAGAAGCACAAGAACAACCAAACTTGATGGAGGCTCTCCCTAGCCAACCAAACACATGTTCTTCTAGTTATAAGCAAGCAAGACTTTGCTCCAAGATTTCAAAATCTTCAAACACCAACTACAAACTATGTAATTCAGATAGTGAGTTTCCAAATTCATATCACTATTTTTCGCACTTAGAAATATCAAGTGTTTATCAACTCTCTTAAAACCAACTTATATAGGTCATAAGTGAATTCAACAAGTTGATTTGTCCGTACTATCTATTGAAATTCAACCCAAAAAGTAATCAAATTAAAAAAATAAATAAGGGACTAATGTATTACCTCACCATGTATAATCCATCTTGTCATCCAATACAACAATGTCATTTTCTCTCTACTCATCTACTAATGTTGTCTTTAGCTCGCCAAACTCAATATAGTGAATCTAGTCTTTGTTAGAACACATGAATGCTTTTGGAAATATTCATCATTCTCCATTCTTTGCAAGTGAATTATCACGTCTACGAACTTGCCATAATTGAGTATTTTGTTCCCAACAAAATCAGCCTAAGCAATTGATAGCATAGAAAACATCCTTGGATCACAAATTTGTTATCGCAAATCTATATTACAATTCATAAGTCCAAGCTTAAGAACATCAAGAACATAAAAAGTAGATTACATAGGTAATATGTCATTCTCAAATATGGAATTAACATATATAAAATTAGCAATTGTGACAAATTAATTGAAAATGGAGTTTACATCCATGTCATAGATTGAACTCAACCCCTTCCACAAAATCAGTTCCTTCCTTTATTTTTAAAGCTAGTATTTCGACGTGCCTAGTCTTTGAGTAGTACCTGTCAACGTAATTCAAAAGTTTACATTTGTAAAGAAAAAATGGGGCACTATTGTGGAAAACACAAACAAAGTAGTAAATGCAGATCACAAAAACAGTGGTTGCATTTTTACCCATACATGGTCATAGTTTAAACATTTTAATTCAAATAATGTAAATATAAAATCAAAATGAAGCAAAAGAATATCCAAGAATAAAATTATGGAAGGAGATGTATAACAATAAATCAATATGATATCATGCATTATGAAAGAAACAAAGTCAAAGAAAGAATGCATAGAATCCATGACTATGAGCTATGAAAGACTCATAACCAAAAAACAACACCATATTAGGAGAAAATGTGAAAAATGAAACAAAAAAAACATGGATATGATAATAAACCCCATAAATAAAGAATAGAACTTTAGTATCTCCCGCATGATGTCTACTCTAGCAAAGGCAAAAATGGTACCTGTCATTGTTTTTGGAATTTAGAAAATCAACTAATAATGTATATGAAAAGGTTAGAAGAAATGCTTAATTTCATTACGGCACCTCCCAAAGTTATAAGAATATTAATTCTAGAAGCAAAAGCTTTATCCAACATCCCTCCTTGACATTCTGTCATCCTTAGCAATCCTTCACACGATATACGTTCATAAAATCAAAAGGTAAGTTGTGCATGATAGTCAAGTGTGTGTTGTGTTGTGTGTAGTGAGTGTGTGACAAAACCAGTTATGGGGTGTGTGTGTGTTTGTTGTGTGTAGTTATGTGTGTGCTATGTGTAGTGTGTGAGAGAGTGACAAAACCGATTAGCTAACTAGTTTTGATATATGTGGTGTGTGTTGTGTGTAGTTGTGATATGTGCTGTGTGTGTTCCTTTTTAAAATTTAAAACTTTTAATCTCTCCAAAATTCATTTTATTTTACTTTTATCATCATAGATAATTTAGTAATCTTCAAATTTTATCTATTATAAATTTTTGTTATTTATCAAATCAATCAAATCATTCACAAACTTTCATAAATATCGTTAAAACACAAAAACCAAAAAACTTTTTCCTCTTAAGCTTTCTCTTCACATATATGAAGATTTGCAAAAGAAATTATAATAACTTATTATTTTATATATTAATTATATTTTAATATATATATATATATATATAATATAATATGTTTGTATACATTTTTATATTATATATATTAAATATATATAATTAAAATAATTTAAAATTTAATATTTATTCAAAATATTTTATTTATATTTATATTTTTTCTTTAAGTAAATTTTAATTTTAATTTATATTTTGAAACATTTTTTAAAATATAATATTCATTAAAACATTCTTTTTATTTATTTTATTCATCACACCATACATAAATTTTCACAATTTGTTCTCAAATAAACATATATCAGACCATCTTTTTCTTAATTCAAACTATTTACCATTCATCTTTAAATTTATTTCTTCAAATCCATCCTTCCGTTCAAATAAAGCTTAAGTTACGAAAGTATTGATGGTGTGAGGAAGAACTGAGGAAGATTCTCTCCTACAAAAGGAAGGGACGTGTGGATTGTGGAAGAAGATGTCATCTTGAAAGGAAAAACGGCTTTAGATACCATCAAAGACTTTAAAAGGAAAGAAAGAGAATACAGAAGTAAATCTTAAATTAGTGAAAACAAAATTTTCAAGTACAAAATTTAGGTGGAAAAAAAGAAAGTTACAGTACAAAAGTTTAGGAAAGGAATTTCTCGGACATACTCACTTTTCACTGAAAGTGATGGTTTACCAAACACAAATTTCACGTATTTTCTTATTCATAACTGTTAATAAAAATATTATTTTTATAACTTATTTCTTAGATTTTTTAGTGTTTCTTATCAGTTTTAACTTTTAGTATATGATTATAATATTACAAAATGAATAAACAGAATATTTATTTTATTAGTTTTCAGAATGACTTTTATGTTAATAATTATTTAATATATAAAATAAAAAAAATTAATTAGTAATTTTTTATTTAGGTTTTTAATTAGTGTTAGTTTCCATATTTTTTTATTGAGTCTTTATATTTTTTTTATAAAACTTAATGTAATTTATTCCATTAAATTTAAGTTAATATTATTTAAAAAATATTATGTGTCAAAATTTGTTTTTTTTTAATTTTAATTTTTTTTCATTTATCTTCCTTCCTCACTAAAATGTGAGACTTGTAATGGGAACAATGCCAAATAAAGTTTAGTTTATGTTGAGAGAGATAGGAGGTTTGAGGGAAAGAAACTTTTAATTTAATTACAAGTTATTGAACTAATATGTTTGGAATTCTTGTAATTAAGGATTTATGTCGACTAACTTTATGTTTAGAAGGTGGAAAGAAATATAAGAAAAAAAAAAGGTAGAAAAAGGTGATGAAAAATAAAAGAAAATGAAAGAAAAATTAAAATAAAAAATAACTCAAATTTTAATAAGAGACACGTTTATTATAACTATCCTACAAATCATATTCTAAGACAATAATTAAGGTAGTTCTTCATTTGGAAGAAATTAAGAATGGTGGGACCACAAAATATTCAAATCAATATACGCAAAACGAGTGCCACGAGGAACAGAGAGACTAAGACACGAAGCACCACTCTCTTCTATTCAATCCACGTAACAATCCAATGATTTTTCATATCAACTCATCACCCAACTAAATACATATATACATATATACATATATACATATATACATATATATATATATATATA
>Ga0214544_1008114_pt1 | contig 17835 bp, 8 predicted proteins | sample CNSS3metaG_FD_160074 | JGI IMG/M metagenome (GOLD analysis project Ga0214544, IMG submission 160074) | Root nodule microbial communities from cowpea collected in UCLA plant growth center, Los Angeles, California, USA - CNSS3 | ecosystem: Host-associated > Plants > Roots > Nodule | place: USA... | reverse complement strand
TGTGAGAGTGAGTCTTGGCCAAGTGAAGGGAGATGATTGGTGGAGGCATTCCCATGAGGATTCTAGGCCAAAAGAGGAAGGAGACCAAGTGACCTTCTAAGGCATAAACCACAAAGACAAAAGGAGACAAGGTACATGTCTACTTTTGCTTTTGCTTTATGCTTTTTGCTTTCCTCTCTCTTCCACTTCATCCAAGTGCTCCATTCACCAAGTGCCACCTAGCCATGCTCTACTTTCTCTTAATTACCTACAAAACAAGACAAACAAGGATTAACATGTTGATTTAAGTTAATCTAATATTGGTCAAAGGTCAACTTTGGATCAAAGTCAACAAGTCAACCAAAATAAGTCAACTAGAAACCAACTTAGGGAATTCAAACTAAAGTAATGCAAAACAAAGATAAAGGTGATGGAATAGAAGACTCCCCTCTAGACATGCTTCTAGTGATCCTTCTTGAGGGAGCTTCTAAGGAGGTGGTCACGCCTTCATCAAGAACCTTCCTATCCCCTACCAAAATTCTCAGCTTCCACTCTTCCAAAAGCATGTTTTGATGTATGTGAAACCTCTCCCTTCAGCACCATGCAAATGCAGTCCTAATTCCCCCTCTAAGTCTCTTCTCTCTCAAAGTGAATGTGTCCCTTAATCACTCTTTACTACTAAAACGAAAATTAATTAAAATTAGCTTAATGGTTATTCAATAACAATTAATAGAACGTCTCTCAACCCATTAACCTGCCTCTCTTGGCGGCTAGGGTTCCTTTGCCTTTTCATCTCAATGCCAAATGAAATTTTGGCAAAGGGTTTGATGTTCTGTTTTTGGTGAATTTCGTTTGAAGTGTTTAATTGCCCTATTTCAATGTCTAGCTAAAATTCGTGTATTGACTATGTGATGAAAAATGTAATGAAACTTTGAGCTTGTGCTTGTTTTGTGAAATTTGTCATGTCTTTGTCCTGAATTTGGGGAATGCATATGGTCCATCTGTTTATGCTTAATTTATAGATTAATTGTGTATGTTTGGGTTAGGTTATGTTCATTCTTAATGTATGTAGCTTGGCTGTCAAGAATTTATGGATGTGTGCATTGCTTAATTGCATAATGAAAGTGGATTGTAACTTTCGCTTAGTGGGTTATTATCTAGTGGATTGAGAGAAGGCAGAGGTGTTAATTTGGTGGCCTATGATAAGTGAAATTGTGTTTGAATCAAGGATGTCAATACGTTTTTAATCATTGTCGTATTTAATTTAATCTGTTGATTAACATTGTGAATCTGCCAACCCCCCTTTTGTGCTGAACTACAATCTGGAACTTTTGAGAGCAAACAATGGTCACTGGGAGACTACCTTGGCTTAATTCCTAAGTATTGCATTTAAATGTTTTATTTGATCGGGTACGACCTCGATCAACATGTCTTTGGGATTCATATGCTGATTTTGTACATTAGTTTTTCAGAGAGAAACTTCCTAAATAACTTTAGGTCTTATTGTACATATTTGTAAAGCTATATGGAAGGAGGAAAGCTACTTCAAGTTCTCATTGTATTCATCATCATGAGCAATTAAATCCTTCATATTTGAGATTTAATGTAACTTCTAAACTCTTTTTGTATTGCACTTGATTATATATTTGTTATGTTCTTGTTTTACGTGTTGGTTACTTGATTTGTATTGAATTTCGTGGTGATTTGGCCAATCATCGTATCTCATCAACACTAAATGCAGAGACATCTTGTCAAGTGTTTAGATCCAATCAAGTCTCCTAATGCTTAGCATATACCAAACATAAATATGCGACTTCAGTTGGTTTAAAGAGTTTTGTTCTCAATGCAAGGGTTCATCCACCTAGATAGGGACATCCTACGTCTAACACTCTTAGGTTCTAACTCTCAAACATGAGGCTAGATCTACATGTAAAGCGTACTTCTAGGAACACTAAAATGAAAACACAATTTATAGATAATCAAGGGCAATACAGTTAAGTTAAGAAGTCAAGTTCAATTCCAACACCTTAATCAACATCACCTCTCTCAATATTAATTTTAATCTATTTTTAACAATACCAAATCAAACATTTGTTACTGTTTTATTGCCAAACTTGGGTTAGAGTATAGATTAATAATTTAGTTACTAAATCCCTTTAGATATGACCTTGTTGTGTTATAATTGACCCAGTATACTTGTCGAAAAAGTTACACCCGAGCGAAGAGCGAACAATTTGCACATGAACATTGTTTAAAGCATAGAAAGTGTTGTAACATAAATAATAGAGTTTAGGCAATGAGGTGTCCACCATTTAGGCAGTTCGGAGAGTGTAGAATTAATTTTATAGCAAAGAGAGAGAGAAAAAAAAATGTTTGCAAAACTATTTTCCCTCCCTGGCTTTCTGTCAAAAGGTTATCTAACACAAGAAGGTGAACCTTTGGATGCCCTTTAATCTAAAGAGGAAGATGCCTCTGACATTGTGTGTACTGAATCTCAGATATATTAATCCAACAATGAAAGGAAAGATTTGTTAAGATAAAGAGAATTTTTTTATGGTTAATTAAAGTTACATAACGATAATAAAGTACATAAGTCTAACATGATTATTTTCTATATATAATGTAATGATTACTTGCTATTGAGTGACGTAAATGATGACACTATGCCAAATAGTTTACAGCATTAAATTTTGAAGGTTCTTGTAGTTAACTATTTCCATACTTTGATTCACGCATGGTTCCTCCCAACATTTCTAGTTCGAATGTATTTAGCATTTAATATTAAAATAATAATTCATGCTTATATATTATTTCTATTCATATAAGTATAAGTGGCTGCAAGTTATTTAAGGTATATACATTAAACATTAAAAAAAGAAAAGCAAAAAGGGTTTCACAAAGAGACAGAATGTGGGATTTATCTTTTTAGCCAAGTTTAAGAGCGTGCGAAGAGTCCAAGGAAGGAAATAACAACACCCAAAACAAAACAAAACAAAACATTAAATATTGTTTTCATTTTGAGAGGATATTAGTTGAAATTGAAACCCCCTAAAAAAACTAAAAAAACCAAGTGGAGGACAACCTTTGTCGAACTCCACGTGGTTTATAAGCTTTTAAAAAAGGTGCAAGGCAGTGTTAATTTTAATGTAAGAAAGATTTATCGATACCAACAATTGTCTCCATCGATCCACTCTTCTAATAAAACGGGGAGGAGAATTGTGTACCGGCAAACATGCTTATATTGGCCGGAAGTGTGATTGTGAAGAAAGTTATTCTCACAGGTGAGTCTACTCACTAAAGTATTTCTTTGATAGCCTATGAATATATGATATAATTAACAGTATAAATTATTTAGTTGGAAGGGGATTTTCTTAAATTGTGTAGTTAATTCTTGTCTTATTACCAAAATTGCATTGTTATTTGTTAGTTGGTTTAGATATTGTTGGAAGTAATTACTTCTGGAGCATTTCTCGGCATACTTCTATGTTGCTTTTAGTCTTGAATCTTTAAAAGTCAATGATATTTGATTTCACCCAGGAAGCTAATCAACTATTGTCATACTATTAGTTTTTCCTTTGGATATTTGTTGAGCCATAGTTGTGCACATAATTATTTTCCAGTTTATCTATTCTTAATATATATTTCATTATACAAATTCATTATTGTATTTTTGAACAGCCAAGGAAATCGGTTGTAGGATAATTAACAAGTGAAGCAAGATGATAAAGAAGAACATAATATATACTTAATATATATTTATAAATATATATATATATATATATATATATATATATATATATATATATATATATATATATATATATATATATATGTGGGGGAAATCCTAGGAGGAAGCAATTTTGGGAGCCTATAGTGAATAAAATAAAGAAAATATTAACTCGGTAAAAAGTAAGGTTCCTATCTTTTACAAGGAGAATGCACTTACTTAAATCAGTTTTGACATTTGTACCATTGTATTATAAGTCTTTATTCAAAATGCCAATCTTAGTTATCGAGGACATAATGAGAATACAAAGAAAATTCTTATGGGGTTAGGGTGTAGAAGGGAGGAAAATAGCATAGGTCAAGTAGGCAACACTATGTAAACCAAAAGAGAAGGGCGGTCTAGGAATAAAAAATATAAAACTATTCAACGAAACATTCTTGACTAAGTGGAAGTGGAGATTAGGTATTGATGAAAATGGCCAAAACACAACAACAAGGCACCACTAAATTTATACGTCACTTCTTTCCTTAAGACTGGGAGGCAGATGTCCCAACCACACCCAAGTGTACGACCCTCAGCAAACCTCATGGCCACATACCCTATGTTGGATACCCCCTCTGGAGTATACGACCCTCAACAACAACCTTCTGGCCACATACTCTGTACTAAGACATCCTCCTCTGGAGTACACGGCCCTCAACAACAACCTCATGGCCGCATACCCTGTGTTGGATACCCCCTATGAGGTATACGACCCTCAACAGCCCCCTAGGCCGCCTACTTTACACTAAACACCCCTCCCAAAGCAATGAGTCCAACTGCAACCGCCCAGATGATCAAGAAGTACCCACCCATGAAGATCCTCATGACTGAATACCGAGCACCGCCAACCCTCGAAGGACCCCCTGGTAATTTTTCCCCTTACCACTGGATCCAAAAATGACCAGAAAGAGAATATTGGGCCAAAAAGCCCATCTCAGGTAGGACCCACAAGTAAAAAGGTATAAATAGCATATTGTTCTATGCATTGATTACGCATTAAATTATTCTCTGAAATCCTGACATCGCCAGTGCTGACTTAGGCATCAGAGTGTCTTTTGCTGGTCCCCTACGCCACCCTCGGACCCCCTCTGGAGCAAGAGAAGATTGACCAGAGATCAGACATTCGAGACCTTCAACTGATTTGCAGATTACAGCTTGATCCCATAAGAACAACCATGTTCAAGAATGAAATTTAGCATGGTAAGACAGTCAATTTATGAGATGTTTAATGAGGATAACCTCACTAATTTTTTTATTTGTTTAAGATACTCACATGGCATATTGTAAATAGTCGTCTAATCATTTGACTATTTAAAATAGCAAAATATGAATACAATGAAAATAATAGGGGTCAGAAATATTGTTATGTGCATGGAGTAAGAAAATAGAAAGAAAAACACATGAGAGATAGAACCAAGATTATAAACCTTCTTAATTAAACTTAGACTCAACCAAACTTTTTATCTCATTAAATCTATCTACCCATAAAAGTATACCCATGAAAATGTTGGATATCATCAATAAAAAAATTAAAAGTTTGACACATGGTATTTGTAACTAGGGATGGCAACGGGGCGGGGCGGGGACGGGTTTCACTATCCCATACTCATCTCCATAAAAAACATTCATCCACATCCCCATACCCAAACCTAACGGGTATCAAAGTTTTATCCTATCCCCATCCCACCGGGTAACGAGTATAATCTCGTATCCATACCCGTACCTGTTTCCTTACTACTTCAATATAAATTTTAATTAATTTTTATAAAAATAATAAAAAATTACGATAAAAGAAACATAATATTATCAAATATTCAATATTAGAAGGATGGTTGTTTCTTCGATATCAAATACTTTGAAATAAATTATAATTGTTTACATTTTAGATTGGAATACCAAATGAAATTTCATGAGAACTAAAATATTTATTAAAATTGCAAACTGCAAACATTAATAAAACCTAGTTGATAAAATTTAAAAATATTTTTAAAAAAATTTAAAGGAAAACAAATATTCAAATTAAAATATATTTTAAATGTTTATTTACTTCAATTTTTTAAATACTAATGAATCTCTTTTTTTAATACACTAATAAAAAGGATAATACATAACAAATAATAAACACAATAAAAAGAATTTAACATGGATATTTTATCTTTTGAACTCCAATATATGTTGGATGGTGATAAAAAAATATTCATGGCAATTACATTAAATTTTGATATTGTAGTAAATAAAAGTTATTTATATAATTATAGTAAAAAATTACAGTATGATTGATATAATGAGTTAGAAAATAAAAAATAATTAGATAAAATATACTAAAATAGTATTCTACATGATGAAAATAAATAAATAAAAATATTAAAAAATTAAGGGTATGATAAGATGAAAAATACCTTAGACATCTAAGAACACTTTTCAAATATCAACATCTTAATGGTTGAGAAACAAAAGAGTTCTTCAAATGAAACAAAAATTAATAAAAATAAGTAAAGAATTTTTTTATATTACCTAGTAAATGAAAGGTTTATGCTATTAAACACTTAAATTGAGAGTCTTAAACATACTCATGTAAAAGGAAAATATACAATAAATAAAAATAATAAAAAATAATAGAAATATTCAAATATGAGACATAAAAAAAATTTAATTGACATACATTTACATAATTACATAAATGTTATGATAAGATGAAAAATATATTGGAGATGCAAATGAGTTTCATGACAAACCAAATAATTAGAAGAAATAAAAAATTGAAAATATATATATATATATATATATATATATATATAGGGTTACTTAATTAATTGTGAATATTTTAATAATTTAAATGATGACGGAGATATGACGGAGACGGATATTATGGCGGGGATATGTACTTTCCCAAAACCATCCCCATACCCAATTGAGAAAGTCGTGGATTCCCCATACCCATACCCATACCCAGTCAATGCGGGAATTCCTCGTCAAAATGGGGACGGATTCGGACAATACCCACGGGGGCAGATTTATTTGCCATCTCTATCTGTAACATTCCAATTTTAGCAGCTTAAAACTAATAAAATAGGATATTCCACCTTAGTGTTCAAAATAGATAAACAATTGTATAAAGTATATTAATACAATCTTATAAATGATCAGACTATATAAATATAACAATTATACATACCAAACATTTATAACTCTAAACACAAGCTAATCACTTATAACAACTTCCTAGATCCCCTTCCGACCTAAAAGATGGCTCCTCAACCTCCAGAGGTGCCTCTGAAACTTCAACCACCACTGCTCTCACCGAATAGGTGATCATCGCAAAAGGAAAACATACAACACAATACAAAAATACAGAAGGTAAGCTAATGACTTTTAAAGAATTTTTCTTAAACCATATAATATTGATATATCTAACAACTATAGACAAGCAGATATTCACATACATATATTTATAAACTACGACTCAACTAATCCGGATACATGCATTGAAGTCGGATCCAGTCAGTTCTGCACTTATAGTGGCATCTCATCATCTGCAGAGCAACAAATTAAGAGTGGAAACTCTACCACATACAAGGTAAGTCCGTTAACACCTATGGTCAAGGAAAAATCCCTAGGCTAAGACCTCCTGCTCCTCTCACCACATACCCCATTCCTCTCTACTTCAGAATTTGAATGGTTATTAGAGCATCAGGATAACTGCTAAGACAATCCCTACCACAATGCATACACTACCACAATCACTGCTAATCCTCCTTGGGGTAACATAAACCAATCTCAACTTAGTCTCATATAAACAATCTTATATCATATACTCATCATTCATAATAATTACAAAGCTTCTATGATAACTAAAATACCACTCAATTTAACTCAAAAATACAAGTTTCGGGTTGTAACTCACTCACCCAGCCTCTGGTCCATGCTCGCCCAGCCACTGGTCCAGGTCTAGAAGTTCCTGACTTAGAAATTCGTCCAGCGAGTAGCACTCGCCCAACGAATCTGCACAATTATGTAGATTAGTGTTCTGCATAATTCTACAGATTAGCTACTCGTCTAGCGAGTGTGCAACTCTACAGAATTATACAAAAACTGATCTAACATGTTTTATGCATCTTCAGTCAACCCATACCACTCCAAAACCAGTGCAAAGCTCATTCAATTATCAAACATAAATTCTATATAATTATTCATACCAATTGAATGTAAAACACATATAAAGCACCAATTATTCTCAATTATCAAGAAAAACACACATTTTCATAGTTTTCAACATCACAAACTATTCCACATATCAGATATATCAATCAATCACAAATTAAACACACAATATGCATTCTTAACAGGGTTTATGAATTAAGACAAAGAAATTAGCTTTCGTTACTTGGTATCCTGTTTAAACAACTCTATAAACGTCAGACATCTCTAACTCCACAGAATATTCTGTCTACACATAGAAACATCACACGAACAATCAGGACATACCATTATGATCACTGATCAGCAAAGACACATACTGATAAATAAAGCGATGCATGCAAGCGGAAGAGGGCTTAACTTACGCGAACGAAGAAACTAATCGGTCCAAATTGAAAAACTCACCAAGAAGATCAATCCTACCGTCTCGATTCTTCAATCAGACGACGAAAAAGACAAAACTTTTAGAGAGAAGTCAGAGAACTCTAAAAAAATGGTTTTTAAAGAGATTGTGTGTTTTAAAATAATGAAACTCATTTATAACAATTTTATTTATACTAAAACCTTTTTAATATTAAAATAATCGAGTTTCACTATTTTTAAACCACTATCACTTTTAAAATACCATTTTTTGGAATTTTACTGTATCAAACCATGTTTGTCCTCTAAAGAAGTTGTAAGAGAATTAAAAAGTTTCGACAAAATAGAAATTAAAATATTACAAAATATTTATTTTTATGTCCGCTATCTTATCTGATTTTAGAATAGTGATATTTTTGTATTAAAAGATAAAATCAAAATTAAAACATTTTCTTAAACCAAATGAACATGAGAGAGTTTTCTTAAAAATCAAATGAACATGAGAGAGTTGACACTTTTATGTACTACATCACAATAATTTCATTTATGTTTTACCATCACAATAATTTAATTTATGTTTTACATTACATGAAATACTAACATCACATATTATGATATTGAAAATATATATGATAGACTTATGTACTACTATCACAACAATTTCATTTATATTTCCCATCCATTACCTGAAGTACGAACATCAGAATAATTTCATTTATGTTTCCCATTACCTTGAAGTACTAACGTCACAATAATTTCATTTATGTTTCCTTTCCCACTACCTTGAAGTACATCAGATGCTTATGATATATACCATAACATGATAGTAACTAATAAATGTTTTCCTTTCCCACTACCTTGAAGTACTAACATCAGATACTTATGATACCATAACATGATAGTAACTAATAAATGTTACCGTTGTGATACTTGTGATACTTTTTGACACAAGTTTTTCTTATTTTATTTATATGATAGTAATTAATAAATGTTTGCTTTTGATACTTTTCGACACAAGTTTTTCTTATTTTATTTATATTTACTTTTATCATATTAATAGAATATTTTATTGCAAACTAGATGGTCCAGGTCTGTCAGCTCTACTACAAAATTTAATCTATTCTATCACAAGAGAAAAAGAAAGAACACAAAAGTATGTATCATTTTGTAGTGAAAACCTTCTCAAAAATAAATTTTACCGAATAGCAGAAAACAATGATAATTTAATACTTTCATTCTATTATAATTAACTTACAATTTCAAAAGTTATTATTTTATTACAATATTTTATTATAAAAAAATGATATTTATAATGGTACCATTAAAGTAGGGTTATACCTCACAAGCACTTTATATGAATTTGAATTTGAGAAAAGTTGACAAGTCAAACATCATTATCACATATATTAAATCAATAAATTGTTCAATGAGAGCACAGGGAGAGTAAAAACAGTTGAGAAGAAAACTTTTGATGAATCTAAGGGGAAAAAACAGTAAGACCACCAAACAATTTCACGCGTGGCATCATGCGTGGCATCAGTGTAACCCTATGTGGCATACAAATTCACGTGTGGCATCATATGTGTAACCCTATGACACACGTCTTCATGCATGTTAGCTACATCTCATGCCGCGCATGCCTCAGTAGCACCTCGTTCCCTTCGTTGGTCCTAGACAACAATTTATAGCCAGCTATAATGTCAGTTTCTCTCATTGGCCACTTTGAATCCCACTCAAACACCATCTCTTCACCCCATCTCACACAATAACCCTCTCTCTATATCTATCTTTAGATGTTTTCTACACAAATCTTCTTAGCATATTAGAGTAACATCTCATTGTGTATGCTTAACATAGATTAATGGAACATCTTATTATGTGTTTTATGTTTTTGGTAATAAGTAAACAAATAAATTTCATGCGAAACTCGAATCATCAAACAAATGTAACACAACTTAATTGAATAAACCAGATGTACTGCGGTGCAAGAAATAAAAAACAAGTGATGAAACATTACATGAATTTAAAAGAACTGAATATAAATTTTCAATCATATAAGAAGCATTCTTGACCTAGTTCTCAGCTGTCTCAGCTGTCCGCAAAGAGTGGCGACACAAGGGACACGCTTGACTGTTTTTGAGCCATGTGAGGATACATGGAAGATGAAAGGCATGTTGGCATGGCAACGTGTAGCACTCAGGATTGACACTCAACTCTTCCAAGCAGATACAGCAATCCTCACGTCCTCTCATGACAGTACACTTCTTCAAAAATGAATTTATCATGACTTCATCATCGGAATCATATTCCACTTCAGAACTCTGCCTCTGATTCTGCCTAGAACTTTGCCTCTGACTCGCTCTCAGCCTCTCGCTCCTTCTTGTAGCGAGCCTTTCACTCCTTCTTGAACTCACCCTCTGGCTCCTTATATACCTCTGTCTGCCCTCTTCAATAATTGCACGATCTTCAAATTTCAATATTATAACCGTGATAGTTAAAGGAATGATTCGGTTTTGAGATTCCTGAGGTTCCAGAGAAATAAAAGAAGAGAGGTTTTCAACTCGAAACAAGCCTTGAACATCGGAAAGAACCCCTTCTATTATTTGCTCCGTACATCCAAAAAGGGAGAAAGGTGAAAGTGAGAACATGGTGTGTAAGAAGGTTGGACCGTGTTGGAAGAAATCTTGAGCGGGTATTGCCGCCGGAGAAAGATGATGCTGTAACCCTGCTGGGAATGTATTGGCTGAGTGGAATCTAACTTTGACATCAAAGTTGAAATAATCACCAGGCAGAACCGTGGTGTGTTCATCATTCACCCTCATCACACTGTAGTAATGATGCACTGTCGACATTTTTTTTTCTTCAGAATATGTTATGGAAAGTAAAACAAAGAATAGTATTCTCGGAACTCTTCAGAAGGAACTATTCTTATATTGATTGACATATACAAAAGTAATTAATGCAGCAGCATCTTTAATAGTTTCTTTTTACTAAATGGTCCATGTGCAATTTTTTGTCCTCCTGTAAGTGATATTGAAAACAAGGTTAAATATTTTTTAGTCATTTTAATTTTAATTTAATAGAAAATTAAATTAGTCTATGTCAAATGTGAAAGAAATACTAATAATTCAAATGAAACAACTCTGTGAATTAGTGTTTCAAACTTTTAACTTTTCTAAATCAACTTTATTTAGAATCCTTTTGTGAAGATTTGACATCCAAAGAAATAAAATGGTCTACTACTTCTGGCTGCATCTCTAGAGTCCCTTCCGGCTAAAGGTGATCGTCAGCTTGATCCACCACTCTGTAATGTAGATGTATAAAAGGGTGTAAATGTATAGAAGGGATGTGGATATGACTGTATCAGAAATGTTATTGATTTAATATGTTTGTAGTCTTTAAATGTAAAATTTGTGTTTAATTTAATTCGTCAGTCAAACTATGTTTTACGCCGAAAATGTTTAACATATTATTTCAAATCATGTTTTAATAATAAAAGCGATGAATCTAATCCATCATGACAAAAAACACAAAACCTCTCATCATTTTCTCCACTAAAACAGCTTTCATCTATGTTGCCACGAGAATAGCTTTCATCAAATATGTAGCGCAACATCTAATTCAAAACCAGGATTATATTTGCAGGAACTTGAGAATATATGGATTTGAGAACCGAAATCAAATTCAAGAAAAGTTTTAACAACTTGACAAAAGTTCTACCAAATCAAGCGTCACGCCAACAAATACAACCAAGATGAAAAAAGTAGTGTTGGATGAAATCAGAGGAAAAAACAGTATCACTGCACGAATCTTACACGCGGCTGCATGCATGCAACTCCACCGCACACGCGCCTTCCTGCATGTAACCCTACTGCACACCTCGTTATAATGAAACCACCTCGTTATGATGAAACCACCTTTATTGTCTGATGTCCACCTGTTTTCCTTCTTCAGCCATGGTAATTTATGGTCACCCTACAATGTGTCAGTTACCCCTCCATCTACCCCTTCATGTTGCACACAACTCATTGGTCACTCCTCTCAATACTTGAATTCCTCCAGAAAATCATCAACACGATTCTTTTCACCGCTCTTTCTCCCAATGCCTCCTCTACAACCTTTCTCCCAATGCCTCCTACACAACATTCAACACGATTCTTTTCACCGCTCTTTCTCCCAATGCCGCCTATACAACGTTTATGTTTCAGACTAATAATACTAAACCTATATTTTATGTGTATTCGGTTACAATGTATCAAATAATGTCTTGCAGCGTATAACAAAAGTAAGAATTACGTGTCAGAATTTCTGCACAGAAATAATAAATAGTACCTTAGTAAGTTTTGTTGTAAATCTTGGACACTAAAGTGAATAAAACAAGGATTGTCTTGGGTAACCTTAAGAACATACACATTGAGCTAAAGAGAAAAAACCACTGAAGTAACATTACATTGAAATTTAACACAACTTACTTAAAAGTTTGAACAGCTGAAGCAACATGACATGAACTTAACAGAACTTATTAAAATTTTTTTATCATATGACTGTAATATTCTTGCTAGTTTCCGCTTGATGGTAAAGAGTAGCGACACAAGGGACAGACATTACTGGTTTTGAGCCATGTGAGAATACATGGTAGGTGAAAGACATGTTGACATGGCATGGTGTAGCACTCAGCATTGATATTCAACTCTTCTAAACAGATACAACAATCTTCACTTCCTACCATAACAGTACATTTCTTCAGGAAGGTACTTATTATAGCTTCCTCGGACATATGATTCCCTCTAGAAGGTTGTCTCTGATTCCTTCTAGAAGGCTGCCAATGATTTCTTCTAGAACTCTGGAAACTCTGCCTGGACTCTTCAGTAGCTGCATGCACTCCATCATCCAATATTAACACTGACAGCGATAAAGGGATGACACGGTTTTGAAATTCCAAAGAAAGAAAATCAGAAATGCTACCAACTTGAAACATTTCTCTAACACTATAAACAATCCTTTCACATACATCTTCAAGAGAATCAATGACAAAGCGTGAATGTGACAAGGTTGAGCATAAGAGGTTTTGACCATGTTGGAAGAAATCCAGAGAGGATATTGGTCTTGGTGAAAAATGATGCTCTAAGCATCCTGGTCGGATTGGAAAATATAAAACCTGGATGTGTAGGATGAAAGTATCACCAGGAGCAACTGTGGTGTGTTGATTATTCAGCCTCGTCAAAGCATAGTGGGTACGTCGTGACTGTGACTGCATTTTTTCTCAATGTGTAAGGGAAAATAAAACAGAAAAGAATAATATCATGAAAACTTTTCAGAAGAAACTATTCTTTATATAAGAGATTGATTGATATACACAAGGATTCATGTATTAAGGTAAAAGCCAATTATTACCATATTTACTAAGAATTTTGTTTACTCTTTATCTTTTTATTAAGTATTTATTATTTATTATTTTATAACAATAGTAATTATAACTTATATTATTGTAATAAATTAAAATTGTATAAAGAAATACAATTTTAATAATGTTACGATTAATTTTTTAAGTTAAATGGTGTAATATTATTAAAATAAGATTTTCTATAATATTTCAAATTTATTAAATAATATTATAATAAAAATAATAAGTATTCCATGACTCAGTTGCTCAGATGTCACAATAAGATGCCCTACTCCTAATACGTTTCATCAAATGCTAATAGACGTTCCTCGTCATCATATGCTGCCAAACGCTCCTCATCATCAGACACTTTTGTTGGGTCTTTTCTTTTTCTTTCTGTTTATTACTGTATCTGTTTATTACTTTTGTTGGGACCAAATCTACAATCCTTTTGTTCTAAGGATGAAAAAAGACATTAGGGATTAGGGCATAAAATGCAACTCAATAATCAGTTTTCGTTTAAATTGTCTTTAAAAGATTATGTTCCACAACAAAATATTTCAATACAAGAAAATCTTCCATTATAAACTAATTTTAGAAACAAAAAATAATTAGTTATTAATTTATGTACTAATTTACAAAATTAAAAATTATTGAATGCTAAAATAATTACTAATATAAATAAAAAATTATAATTGGTCACTGAATTAATCATTAATAGATTAGAGATCAGTTTACAAACCAAGTCATTTTGATAGTCAAAACCTAGATAGTTAATTTTTAATGACCAATTTTATTTGATAGTCAAAATCATGATAGTTGATTTTAAAGACCAATTTAGTAACCAATTATAATTTTTTATTGATAATAGTGACTATTTTAGTAACTAATAATTTTTAGTTTTGTAAATTTAGTATCTAAATTGGTTATTATAGTTAATAATCATTACTAATGACTCTTTAGAAGTTTTCTTGTAATGTTTTAAACCATCTCTTGCATTTATAAAAAAATACATGTGTCTACGGATGCATGTGTCTAATTTATGGTATGAAAGAATGCATGCGTATGAGGTATGGTAAGAATGTGTTTGATGTTATGTGCAATATTTTAGGGATATAAGTCCAACACACTTTAAATTTTGATGAAGTGTTGTTTTACAACATAGAACAAATCATGAAATTCTCAATTTGTAAGATGAAAAAGCAGTAGACAATAACACACATAGTCTTAAACTAACAAGCTTTTTCATGAATTATTATATGCTTATTTTTGTGTTTCAAAGAATATTTTTTGTATTTATTCTAACAAGAAGACATCTTAAAACTTATATATACATAATGAAGCTCTTGAAAGACGAGCTAAACTTATTATGCATCAACAACTATCCTCACACACCGGATATGATTTTCTACTTTACTCTAGTTCAGGTGAAGACTTTCTAACGTAAACTTGATAAGTTATGTTGCTTAAGAAGATATAAAGCATTTAATGTATCATGTAATGCATATATGGACAAATGCAAGGTGAAAATGAAGAAGTTCTTGAGACTCCAATATTGGATAGAAAGTTTTTGCAACGACTAGTTTCTTTGAGTCTCTGTATAAAGAAACTTCTTACAGTGGAGGAAGATTAGAAAAACTATCGACACATTACTAGTTTTAACGCTCAAGCTTTAATACTCCATATGTCTTAAATTTTTCTAAGAACATTATTTGTGTTCTAATAGCAATCTAGAAGAGTTTTAAAACATAATTCAATTCTGCCTTCTTAATTATGTTTTTAATATCTTTTTACAAAATTAAGTAATCACTCTTCAACAAAAAGTCATGCCCAACAACATTATTAAATGAATAAACCATCCTTCGATAAGGGATTTTGTAAAAATATATCAACAAATTGATCATCTGTGAATACAAACTATAAGTTCACAGTCCCCTATTTTGACATGATCTTTGATGAAGTGACGTTTAATCTCGATATGTTTAGTCATAGAATGGAATCTAAGAATTTTAGATATACTTGAACTATTGTAACATAGGATAATACTACCTCATATAAACTATACTATTCTAGGTTGTTCTTATCTGTAAAAGTTGTGAACAAATATTAGCATGATATTATTTGGCTTCAGTTGAGGAGTTTTATTTCTCGTCCTTATTACTTCTTGTTTGTCCAACAATAATTTTCCACTGATGAAGTAGTAACCACCACTTTTTTTTTCCTTTCCACTAGTCACGTGCATAATCAACATGTATTCTTGCAATTTAAAGTTGTGTCAACTTTTAAAGCACAAACCAAGATTATTGGAATTATTTAAAAATTGAAAGACACGTTTTTGTTGTAGTGAGATGTAGTTCCTTTGGGTATGACTAAAATTGCACGAAGATTGAAGCTAAACATGATATCCGATAGCATATAAGAAAGATCTAATATCGGTCTATTCCATGTTGATGTGGTAGTTTGATTGTAGAATTTCTTTGTTTCTGTATTTCCGAAATATGAGTGTGTGACTTGTTTTAATTGGTCCTATTGAAAGTACAGAACATAAAACGATTAAATTTATGGAAGCTTTGGTTTATACATTCCTCTTAGTCTCAACTTTAGAAATTATTTTTTTTTTTTGCGATTTTTTTGGAGAACCTCCTAAAGTTCCGACGAAAAAGGTCAAATAATTTTTTATTATCTTAATTGAAGTAATGAGCCCCTAATAGGGAGGGCGCATTACTTCAACTAGTCCCCATGTTCTTCAAATGGATTACTAGTGTAAAATAGACTTTTTATACTGGTTAAAAAAGGCTTTTTATACCAATTCTAGCATTGATATAGATGCAGGTGGTTTAGAAGGTTTGATCTTTCTACATCGGTTCCATGACAAGTATAAAAAAAATATTTTTTATACCATTTCTAAAACCAGTATAGAAAGTCCTCTTGGAAATGGAAAGTTATGTAAGAAAAAATGACTTACTATATCGATTATAGTTCCAACCGGTATAAAAAATTACACATTTTACACCAAGTATGACCTCAACCAGTATAAAAAGTGATTTATTATTTTTTTATGAAAAATTCGTTTATGCTTCTTACCACATACCAAACTTGTATATAATTATCCAAAACATCCAGAAAACAATCTCACTCAATCTAATATTTACATGAAATAGAATCTAATGTTTATATGAAATATAATACTACTCCAAAACGAATTACTATATAAGTAATAAAACACCTAACATCATCTTATATACTATATATAATTACCCAAAAGATCCAGAAAACAAATCTCATTCAATCTAATATTTACATGAAATAGAATCTAATGTTTATATGAAATATAATACTACTCCAAAATGAATTATACTATATAAGTCATAAAACACCTAACACCATCTTATATGTTGTATATAATTACCCAAAACATCCAGAAAACAAATCTCATCCAATCTAATATTTACATGAAATAGAATCTAATGTTTATATGAAATATAATACTACTCCAAAAGGAATTACTATATAAGTCATAAAACACCTAACATCATCTTATATACTGTATATAATTACCCAAAACATCCAGAAAACAAATCTCATTCAATCTAATATTTACATGAAATAGAATCTAATGTTTATATGAAATATACTACTACTCCAAAACGAATTACTATATAAGTCATAAAACACCTATCATCATCTTATATAAACACTTAAAAGAAACGAAGCCCATTGCTCACGAACTTACTTCAAGACTCCTTATCCATTGGAGATGTGTCATTGAAAATATACACAATGAATAGTTGAGTCAACAATCTTTTAGTGATAAATACTTAAGATGTGATTTATAAATTTTACATATTACCATATCCCATGAGTCAACAATGTTTGCGGATATGATTCTATGCATGTGCCTCATGGTATAATATCCACACTCATAGCTTCCCGGTTAACGTGAGCACTACAAGTTAAATTCGTATAATATCATAAATTTGATAATTGTATTTCAACAGTTTGAAGATTAACTAGTTACAGTTGGCGCAATGAACTGCAACTTCTTTCTAGAAGTGATTTGTTGTCCCTGCAACCTAGAATGAGCCTCAACCGCTCTGTAAAATTTAATGTATATTGAAATTGTGCCTAATATGGAACTTAGTAAAAT
>Ga0214544_1008112_pt1 | contig 17838 bp, 8 predicted proteins | sample CNSS3metaG_FD_160074 | JGI IMG/M metagenome (GOLD analysis project Ga0214544, IMG submission 160074) | Root nodule microbial communities from cowpea collected in UCLA plant growth center, Los Angeles, California, USA - CNSS3 | ecosystem: Host-associated > Plants > Roots > Nodule | place: USA... | reverse complement strand
TATATATAAAAGGTTCCATAGTCATATATAAAAATCTTCTCTTCCAATATATATTTTTTTCTAATCTACCTAATGTTATTTGTTATATTGACATTCATAAGCGTGAAACATCTTTAGATTATGATCTGATTTAATCTGATGTAGGAACCTTCTTAAAAAAATTCATCTTATTACATAGTATATTGATTAAAAGAATTTATTGTATTGTGTTATTGTTATATTTCATATCGTTAGAATATAATATAAAATTAAGCGGTCATCAATCTTTTTATTTATATTACAAATTTTAAGATAATTATAATTATAATTTCAAACTGAATCCAATGTTCATATATTTTTTTATGTGCAATATATTATATATAAGAAAAACTTTTACAATAACTTTGTAACTATATTGGATAATAAAGAGTTAACTTAAGAAATTAAAATTATATTTCATATTTTGTTTATAATTTAATTTATTTCTCACTTTAATATGTTATGTATTGTTTTTTAAAAAGAGAAATATTTCTTTTAGTGGAAATGAGTTTTACAACCACTTCATTTTTCATATTTATTCCCAAGTTGGTATTGAATTCTAGGATCATGTATATTTTTTTTATCAATAATGATTATTTGAAGACAAAAGATGAAAAATCATTTATCATATTAAAATATTTTCAAAATCAACATTTTAAATATCATTATTATTTTTATTAGTATACTTTTGAATTAATGTGAAAAATGATTAACCTGTGTTTTGTGCCATGCAAACATACAAACACTGGTGTTTTTTTTTTTTTTAATATTTCAGTTTAATTATTCAAAAAAATAAAATAAAATCATGAACTATGAAGATGGTGTGGGGGTTGGTGGCTTAAACCCTAGTACAAGAAGCCGCTTCTTCCAGACCCTCCTCTTTATTCTCATAAACCCCACGCACACTCTCCATTTCTCACTTTGCCTTTGCACTAGGTGCTCCATTGCTGCATTTTCTTTACTTTCTCTCTTAATTTTTCATATTCCCATCATGTATCGCTTTGCTTCTAGCCTCGCCTCCAAAGCAAGGTCACCCTCTTATCCACTCTTGCTTCTGTTTGTTCTTTTTTATTCCTGTGTTGTTTGGAAGTCAAAATGTTCCTTTGGGTCACAGAAAATCTTGCAAAATGGATCAAAATTTGATTTTTTTTAATCATTACCTCACTGGGTATTGTGTGTTTGATTCTTACATGTTGGGTGCTACGTTGTGGGTTTGGAGGCTAACACTTGATTGGGATTGATTGGGTTTTTTTGACTTTGAATTGCTGTTTCTTTGGTTGCAGAATTGCTAGGAGTGGCAGCAAACAGGTGGAATTCTAGTTCTTTAATGACACTTTTTTATAGTATTGTAACGCTGGCATTTGAAATTTGAGATTTTATTTTTGGAGATTTGTGTGAGTGAATCCTTAGTCTTTTCTGTTTTGTTTGTCTGTTCTCTTTTGCTGCATGATTTAGGTTGGAAGTACGTTGAGCTGGAGGCGAAATTATGCGGCTAAGGACATTAAATTTGGTGTGGAGGCTCGGGCTCTGATGCTTAAGGGTGTTGAAGAACTTGCAGATGCTGTCAAAGTAACCATGGGTCCCAAGGTAACCGAGGGGATTGTTTGATTGCTTCTTGAGTTTGTTGTTTTCTTAAAATCATTGTTGATGGGGGAGTGTTAATATTTGTGAAGGAGGTAGAGTAAGGGGTAAGTGTAGAAGGATTGTCACTTATGTATTATTGTGGCTGCAATCTCATTTGTTTAAGAAGTCAACTTTTTGCTTTCGAGGGACAAAACCAGTATTTTACAAAAGAATGAACGACATTAATGCTAGTCTGTTTTGAGGTATTGCCATTGTTCAATAGTTGATTAATGTTGAATTTATTCTCTTTAAGGGGCGTAATGTGGTAATTGAGCAAAGTTTCGGTGGCCCTAAAGTAACTAAAGATGGAGTAACTGTTGCAAAGAGCATTGAATTCAATGATAAAGTGAAGAATATCGGTGCCAGTCTCGTAAAGCAGGTTGCTAATGCTACTAATGATGTGGCTGGTGATGGTAAGCTGATATATCTAACGCTTTTATTATTTAGTAATTTCAATTTTACCATGACTGAATAATGAGGGAGCATTTTAATTGTTTTGCAGGAACCACATGTGCCACGGTCCTTACACGAGCCATATTTACCGAGGGCTGCAAATCAGTTGCAGCTGGAATGAATGCAATGGACCTGAGGCGTGGTATAAGTATGGCTGTTGACGCTGTTGTAACAAACTTGAAAAGCAGAGCTCGCATGATTAGCACATCCGAAGAAATAGCACAGGTTTGTGGAACCTCTTTGTTAGAATCTTTCCTTGCACATTGCAGGGGATGCTAATATGGACTTAAGTTTTGAATTTGAATTGTCAGGTTGGTACAATATCTGCTAATGGAGAGCGAGAAATTGGTGAGCTGATTGCCAAAGCTATGGAGAAAGTTGGCAAAGAGGGAGTTATCACCATTTCAGTAAGTTCTAATCTGATCATGCTATTTATTGGTGTTTTATATGCCTGTTTTACTTGTAGAAAGATTTTTATTTTTATTTTTATTTTTATTTTTGCTGTTTTACTTTTCTCTGTGGAAATAAGTGAGCGTTGTTTAGTTGTTTTGAATTTTTACTCCTTTCATATTTTTAGCTTATTATAAGCCTTGATCATGGAACTATTTCAGGATGGCAAAACTTTATATAATGAGTTGGAAGTTGTTGAAGGAATGAAGCTTGACAGGGGCTACATATCTCCTTATTTCATAACAAATGATAAGAACCAGAAATGTGTATGTTCTTTCTTATCTATGTAATTCACAACATTAGACTATTTATGGCAGTTTTTGATATCCCTTGCTCATGAATCTTTGTTTTATATATACTTACCATGCATGTCTTGTTCCTGTAGGAACTTGAGGATCCCCTCATTCTAATCCATGAGAAGAAAATCTCAAGTATAAATGCTGTAGTTAAAGTTTTAGAGTTAGCTTTGAAGGTGAGAAGTGCCATTCCCTTTCTTTTGCATCTGACTTTTAAAATATTGATATTGGCTGTTGACACCTACTCTCTTTTCCAGAGACAAAGACCATTATTGATTGTTGCTGAGGATGTTGAAAGTGATGCACTTGCAACACTTATTCTAAATAAGCTTCGGGCTGGAATTAAGGTTTGTATTGCCTGCTTGGCTGTAGGTTCCTAAAACTTTGTATTGTTAATTTTGTGGAGTTGAGCTTATATATGAAGCTTTGCTTGTAGGTATGTGCAATTAAAGCCCCTGGTTTTGGTGAAAATAGGAAGTCCGGTCTTCAAGATCTTGCAGTTCTAACAGGAGGAGCAGTAAGTTTACTGTTTTGAGGTTACTGCTGCATTAAAATTTATTTTGTTAACTTACTAATGATACCTTTTCTGTATCCCAATAGCTTATCACTGAAGAACTTGGCTTGAAGCTTGAAAAAGTGGATTTGGATATGCTTGGCACTTGCAAAAAAGTAAGAATTTAGCTTTATTTGTAAAACATTTGAAGGCACTGTAGAACTTTTAATGTTGTTTACTGGTTCTGGTTGAGGATGTTGAATTTCCTGTAGCAACTCTCTTGTTTGATATTGGAATATATTTTTGTTGTGTTCTCTGTTCTTATGATGGAAGTACATAGGGTTAGTATGGGCAACTCACTTAGGTTCTCATTGTTGCAGATAACAATTTCTAAGGATGACACTGTCATTCTTGATGGAGCTGGTGACAAGAAAGCAATTGAGGAAAGATGCGAACAGGTTTGACTGAGTTTATTTATAGATTTGGTTTCCCCATTATACATGTATTCTATGTTCCGTCAACATGTCAGATTTAATGCCACATCTGATTTGTTTGTGATGACTTTTTTTGACAAACAGATTAGGTCAGCAATTGAAAATAGCACCTCAGATTATGACAAGGAAAAATTACAAGAAAGATTAGCCAAGCTTTCTGGTGGTGTTGCAGTGCTCAAGGTATACCTACTTTTTTCATTTTGTTTTAATGGTTTGTCCGTTGTGAAAATCCCACTGAGGTTCTACGTTGACAAGAGTAACATTTGAGAAATAACTTACTACAGATTGGAGGAGCCAGCGAAGCTGAAGTTGGTGAAAAGAAGGATAGAGTGACAGATGCCTTGAATGCAACTAAGGCTGCTGTTGAAGAGGGCATAGTACCTGGTAAAATATCAGTGCATACAGTTGATTAGTTTTACAATCATGAATCAGATCTGACCTCAATTTGTTCTGATACTTCAGGTGGCGGTGTTGCTCTTCTATATGCATCAAAAGAGTTGGATAAACTTCAAACTGCTAACTTTGATCAGAAGATTGGCGTCCAGATTATCCAAAACGCTTTAAAGGTTTGTTTTTTGAATTGCTCTTCTGCTCCTCATATTACATTTTTGATTCTGACACTTGTGCAAGCAAAACTTGCTCCAAGATTTTTTTCTCATCCTAGTGTTCATTCTACTGTATGAGTTTATATTCCTAAGATCCATGTTGTTAAAGACTTTTAACTGAAATTGCTAATATGGGTTGTCATTCTATATTGCTTGTCCCCAAATATAATGCAGACACCTGTGCTCACAATTGCATCAAATGCGGGAGTTGAGGGTGCGGTTGTTGTTGGTAAACTATTGGAACAAGGTGATAATGATCTAGGATATGATGCTGCCAAGGGTTAGTGTTCTTTTATTTCATTTTCCCTGGTTGTGTTTTCATTCCTCGTCAGCAGAGAGACTGATTTTGCTGATGCATTTTTATTTTTGTTTTTCTGTTCCGTAATTAGGCGAGTATGTGGATATGGTTAAATCCGGAATCATTGACCCATTGAAGGTGATTAGGACAGCCTTGGTTGATGCAGCAAGGTAGGATATTCTGTAATTTTATGTTGATATTGATGCATTTTAACTATTTGTTTGTGATGTACTTGGTTATAACTTCTAGATTTATATTGATACATTTCTACTCTGGGTTTTTAAAATGGTGTCATGTGTACTTTTTTGTTGTTATGTAGATTGCTTAATGTTTATGACCCTTTTTCTGCAGTGTATCATCTTTGATGACAACAACTGAAGCTGTCGTGTCTGAACTTCCTAAGGATGATAAAGATACCCCAGCTATGGCCGGTGGAATGGGTGGCATGGGTTATTAACCGGCTTCGATTGATTTGATCGCACCTGAAGACAAAGAATTGGTGCTGATTACAACCTTTTTTTAGCTGAATTATTTGTGAAGGCATCACTGTAATCATAGTGAGAGAACGAGATGTAGGTAAGTAAAATTGACTGCAATAATTCAAATTAAAAGACATTTATTTGTAACAATTTTTACCTCCCAAATCAAGGTATTGTTCCGGGAAAGTTGTTTGTTTAAGGTATTCTTGATCTTCCGATCGATCATATTTAGCACCAATATCCGAAACTGGAAACAATCGTCATAATTTATCTTTTATCCGACCTAGCTATAGTTTTTACAATGTAACGATTTGACATAAGTACCTCGATGAATCATGGTCATCTGAACGAAAAGTAGAACTAAGTTTGTTTCCCATCTGGTTACGGTTTTCACTTTTATTGTCTCCTGATGATCGAGATGTGCTTTATTCTGTTTAGTTTGGATTTTATCATTAGTGCAGAATTCCATGACCTGGGGAACAGTAAAGGAACAGATAGGTCTGAAATATGTGCCAAACCAATTCTTAATACATTGACATACACCATACATATAAGTCATTGGAAATGAACTGTTTCAAAATTTCCCTAATAAATAACACCCTTCTAGAGATATTCAGATATACACACGCTGTATCGTTTTTTAAGCTTATTCTTATTCTTCTCTCAGCCTCATTTGCCTCTACGCCGATTTTTTGTTGTTGCGCAATTTGAACAGTACCATTTTCCTTTTGGTTGCTCTTTCAGACCAACACAACCGAAATGAAACCACTCTATTTTGCACTGTAAATTTAAATAGATCAAGGAAATGATGTGTAAGCATTGTAGGTAAAATGGACAAAAAATGTATTTGGAAAAAATAAACACCTACGTTGGGGTTATCACATGCAACCATTGCTCCATAGCTAACTTGATTACAAAAGCAGTATGTGGGTTCATTTGGATCAACAGGTAAATCTAAATCCATGCCAGTTGGCTTTGCTGTGGTCTGTGCTTCTGTTGCCGCCGCTGTGACCAATGTGGTTTGGCGTGTTCTGGAGAGTTAATTCAAAATATGCATCAGCTTGTAACTTTTTTGTAAGCTCTTCGTAATCGGAAAACAGGAGAACAAAAAGAGAAAGCTAAAATTATTATTACCACTCGTCATTATATTAAATGTTTTAGGGAAAATGCTGTTTTGAGAGTAAAATGAAATCTGCTGCTGTTGATCATTTCCGATATTGATTAGATATTAGGAATTATAAAAATAAATTCCGATATTTTATTACATCATAAAGATTTTTCATTATGAAAAACATTTCTGAAAATAAATTTGGCTTCCAAAATAAGTAGTATTTTGAGGATCTAGAACTTTCATATACTTGGTACTTAGGATTAATTGAGGTTCAACTACATATAGAGATGCTATGATTGATGACAGTAAGGTATCCGGACAGCGATGTACAAGCACATAACAACAAGGAAGTATAGCATAATGTCAAATGTCGTGAAAGTATTAAATGAAGAAAAGGCATATAAACATGGGATGATAGCAGGAGAACATCATACATTTCTTACAGCAAAATTGACATCTGCCTATTCATTAACTTCTCTGACTCGATGCTTTTAGGTATCACAAATTGAATTCAAGTAACAAAAACATTCTATTCTTCACCAAGCGTAAAGTAGAGACTGGGAGCAGGTACAGGCACTGTTGCTAATAATTAAGAAAAAATATATTTAGTATCATGGCACTAAGCATCTTCCCTGTCAAGAGTACGTTCAAAAAAGGGAAGAAGGTTATTGTTTTCAATGTGGCCACTGGCAAGCCATTTGGGATTCTATTTTAGGGGGGAGAAAGATAATTCAAAGGTCTTGAATTCATGAAACCAAATTCAGTGCTGATCAGCAAGGAGTAGTTTCCTTATTTTAGGCCTTGAGGACAAGGTGGTTTACCGGGAGTCATTGATAGGACCAAATCTGATTCAGGCCCTTATAATTTGCAATAGGAAGTTATTTTTGCATCAATTTCGGATTAGGCAGTTATAGGTTATTATGACGTGACAGTTATAAGTTATTTTATATTAATTTGGGTACAGACATTAGAGGAACTGAGGTATGATATTGTTAGGTGGAAACCCCGAATTTGTACTCGAGAAGTAATTCTGGAGTTCAGCACAAAACAGTACCATAAAGGCAGGATTCTTATTTAGGAAATGCATGTGTGACAGTCAAAAAGCAAAAAGGATAATTTATAAGCTATTACAAAATCGATTAAAATGATTTCTAGAAGAGTTACATACTTTTTTCGCCCTCCTCTACCAGTCCCACTTTCATTACCCCTTCCAGATTTTGTATTACCCTCTGGTCCTGAAGCAGGCACTCCAGCTATTGCAGCATTTTCTCTTTCTGTCATTAATCATATAAAATTAGGTTTTATTAACAAATAGAATTAGTTTGTCATCAAACACCATATACTTCAACTATATCACATAAAAAGACTATTAATAACATTTACAATACAGATTATGAGCTGCACAAAAAAGGTAGGAAGTGCAGTACCACGTCGAAGCTCCTCATCAAACTTTTTAAGATACTGATCAAGGTATTGTATGTGTGTGTCTACCTGCAACAAAATGATGAATATGTAATTACTAAATTCATGAAATTAAAGTACGAAACCAGTTTCCACTAACTTCACTGCAAATTTATCCCAATATCTATTCCTGAACTGGATTTCTCTTACCAAACGATAATACTTGCATATATAACTCTTTACCCAACTCCCAAGATCTTAAGCCAAATGAAGTGTGTAATAAAAGGAAAATAATATACACAAACCATGTTTGTATAACTGTTTCACAGGCAATGAACACTTGAGTGTAACTAAAATCTTTGACAACCCAGAAAAGAAAAAAGAAACTAGTAAAGAAACAAAAATACAGATAGCAGGGTTGCATAAATACAATCTTTTGATCTAGTTATATCACAGTAGGTATTACAAAAAGAACGCAATATCAAAGTCCAGGCTGATATATTCAAAGACAAGCATTAACGAAGGTCTTAAAAATGAACATAACAAGAGAAATGTGGACTACCAAATCATATGCCTGGACAGCCAAGGCTACTTTTTCATCAGCAACCCTGATACTATGCTTTTGCTCATCAAGCGCTTCATCAGAGAATCTAATAACTGAAGTATCAGGTGTAATGTTTCCAGACCTAACTCCCCGCCTAATATCTTCAATTTCATGTTCACAACGCTGTTCATTTTGCCTTTGAATATCTGTTTACACACATCACAATGCTTATGTTGAGTGGAAAAAGACCTCAGATGTGATATGATAAGAGTAGAAACAGACACACACAACTACGCTTTTCTTCTTTTTCCTTTATCAATACAAGAATGGGCATTGTAGATATTGATCATAAATATGAAAAATAGTACTCTGTATCTTTAATTTAATATCTAATACGTAATCATATTTATGAGTAATCACCAGCAAGATCATGAACATATAACATATTGTAAATGTAGAGTGCGAACTTTAAGCTTATCGCAACCTCACAAATAGGTTTGCAACCCACTTGTATACTACATTTTTTATTTTGTCTTTAGTCAATATAAGATCTCCAACACACCCGCTCATGCTGAGGACTAAATATCCCAAAGGATTAGATATTTGTGAGTGGTGTAATAGCAAGTAACAGAATAAGTCTAACAAACTTTATTAGCATATGTTGCGAAACCATCCTATAAATTGGATTTTAAACCTAATCCAACTTCAGAAAAATTGACTTGCAAAATAAGATTTGCACTACTTATACACTATAATTTGGTCATTTCTTTAGTTGACGTGAGTTCTCTAACAATAACATTGATTGGACCATAAGGTCTTCAAAATTCCAAACACAAACTTATCATAATGGACTGAAATTACCATTGGAAGTTAAAAATTCTAGTCTAACCAATGTTTAACATTATAATTGTAGCATTTCGCTCAGCATTATAGTGGCACCACTTTGATCGGTACAGAACCTTGCCCGGAACTCTGTTGAAAGCTTTATTCACACAACATTCCCTTCTCTCTCATACCATCTATTTTGAGACAAACCACTAAAAAACTCCAATCCTTTCTGTTGTTGTTTCCAGCCACTCCCACTTCTCAATTTTGCATGCACTCTGTTATGTCAATTGTGTGCTCATCCTCTACTTCTTTCAGTTCTCACAAAAGTTCTACTAAAGGTCTGTATCCTCCCTCTGCCCCTGTTCTGTTGCACACCCTTCTTTTTTATTTGTCTCTTGTTCTGTTCTGCCACTCGCCCCTTTTGTTCTTTGTTTGGGTTCTATTTTGAATGTCTTTTTTATAATCAGTCACTCTTTAAGCAGCTGTAGCATCACCCACTAGGAGGCTTATACTTGTAAATTTCTTTATTTCAGTTCTTATTGATTTGTGTATTTAGCTTAAGAATGTAGCTTCTGATTATTAATTATAAATATATTTTTCATCATGCATATATTTTGTTATTTTAGCATTTATATGTATTTAATGTAATTATTCAGCCTGTATCTACAATCCTCATAATAGTGATTATCCCACTATCTGCTATCACACTATCATGCTATAATCACTATGTGCTACTATCTCCGAATAATAACTATGCTTCCAGATTTGTCTATGCAAGGATTCATATACTATACCAAATGATTGATATCAACCTAGTATCCCGCTTACTTTAGCAAGAGAGAATGTGCAACAATGATCTCGAAAACAAGTTTTTGAATCCTGGTGACCACATTCCACGGTTTACTGAAATCAACTATGTACGGATGACAATACAAATTCTTTGGGAAATTCAACCATCATCTGATATCTAAATAAAAATAAGAAAATGATGTTAGTTACTATTAGTTCATAGCTACTTGGTAAAAGCAAATTGATGTTAATTCTGACAAGAGTGCACTGCATAAATTCTATGATCTCTCAGTTTCTCTCTTCTTTCTCTGTATCTTCTATATTCTTCTGTTCTACTCTTCTTCTTGTCCCTTTTCTCGCCATGTTTTCCAAAGGGTCCCTAAAGCTCAATCTTGCTCTTAGGTACTAGAGGCCCTATAGGATTCTGGAAAATGTAGGTCCAGTTTCCTACAGTTACATCTTTCCAAAAACTCAAATAAACCCAACATTTCATCACTCCTAATGCAAGTGATGTCAATACCCTTTGGAAATGGTAGGTCCAGATGCCTACAAGTTACAGCCATGCATAGTGTCTTCTTCCTGAAAAGATCCCAACAAACATATGAAAAGGAAGAAGATTCTTATCATCACAATATTTGGTGCTCTAGTGTGGTTTTGCTTGAAGAGGAGGCTACATGTATTCATCTATTCAAGTTTCAGCAGCAATTCCCAATGTTTGAGATGTTCAACCTTTGAGGACAAAATCTTCATTTTGGGATATTGATATGTGAAGATAAATAAGAAAATTATATTAATGAATTATGTTTGATAGCTGCTCACAAATAAGGTAGGATGTTTTGTGCTTTTGTTTCTCTCCTCTTGCCCAATATCCTCTCTATTCTTTTATCTTTCCTCCACTTCTAGTTATGTCTCTCAATTTCATTATATTTCCCTCCTAAGTTCTATATTTTTATCGGTCAATAATCACATCCTAATAGACAAGTGCATTCAGTCTCAGGTACATAGAATGACATAAAAGCCACCAACCTACGTAGCATTGCTTGAAAATAGAGTTTTTACTTGTCATCATGGGATAAAGGGAAAGAAAGAGTAAATAGTCATATTATCTCCCATTCAATCACAATTATCAAGTATGACATGTTTATTGATTTTTACAACTACTTCACCATTTGTACTTGGCATGATTTGATTTCTCATTGTTTCTCATTGTTTAAGTGTGAATCGATTTTTTCGTTCACTGCCAGCACATTAAAATTAAACTAAAGAAGAAAAAAATGCAGACTCTTTAATAAGCACATACATGAGAAGTGCATAAATAAATAGAATTATAACACTACAATTACCCTGTAAGCTCTTATCCAAGTCACGTAACAACGCATACTTCTTTTGAAGTATAACAGGCAGTGAATCCAAATCTACAGAAGAACACAGAACAAAAGACGTTTGTTGTTGCGAAATTGAAAGCACAAACACAATCAAACCCTAAAAATCCAAAAGAGAAATGGTGAGAGATAGAGGAAGGAATTACTGGCTTGAAATTCCTCAAGGAACGACATTAGGGTTTGCAACAGGGCTGAGGGGATAACTTCAATTTTAGTTTAAGATGAAAAAAATATTAAATGTAAATTCTGCCTCACTCTTTTGAGTCACGACTTTTAAGAATCTTCATTATTTTAATTTTAAGGATTGGATTTATACATTCAATTGTTGCAATTAATTAAATTAATTCCAAATATTGGTTAGGTAATTATTGTAAGAATTAACATTTTAATTATATAGAAATAAAAATACATCCATGATATTCGTATTTGTGTTTAGTTTTTTTTCTTCTTATAATAAAAATGTAATTATTATAATTATAAAAATATGAATATAAATAATTGTTATAATTTTATTCTAGGTAATTTTTATTTATTTTATGGATATTTTTTACTATAAATACTTATTTTAACTTGAAAAAAAGTTACATTAAAAAAAAGTTTTTTTTTTTTAATTTAAGATATAAATTTAAAAAAAATAGTGAAACAAATAAAAAACAAATTACTATGTACATGAAAAGAAAATTTAAGAATGATGTAGATAACTAACCAAAACATATAAACCTATAATGAACTCATATTTATATTTTTATTATACTTGGTAAAAGCATATTGTATATTCACAATTTTTTTATTCCTTAAAAATATATATAATTCTATTATTTCTATGACTAATTAATTAATAAAAAGAGATAATACAATTTAATGTGTATATGTATAGTTTTATAAAAAATAGTATTTTAAAAAATATGTAATCATTTTTTTTTGAAAGAAAAATTATTTAATTATCTTGAAATAAGAAAAGTATACAATTATTATTTTATAAAATGAAATGAAATTATTTTTATTTATTAAAGAATAAAATCATCCAATTTCAGGAAGATAAAAAGAAGTTACCAAATGATTTTCTTTACATATTGTGTAGGTCAAAATAATATAAATTTAAGAATTAATATAATTTTATAATTTATATATTTTTACTATTTTTATAAATAATTAATTAAAAATATAAAAGTAATATAATTTAAAAACATATATATTTTTATAAAAACAGTATTGAAAAATTATATAGAAAAAGTTGATTAATTAGTAAAAATTATCTAAAAATAATTTAGTCAATGCTATTATTTTCTTGTATGAGGATATAATTGATAATGATTCGTTATTTAATAAAGACAATAATGTTTTTGATGATAAGTATGGAAAATACTATAACATAATTTTTATTAAAATATGGTTATAGTTATTTATAAATTGTTATATTTTGTATTTTTGTCTCTATACTTTTTAATTTTAATCCTAATAATTTGTTGTTGTTGTTTAGTTTAGATAGTATTCTGAATACTAATATTTTATCATAGATAACAAAATATTATGGACGAGAAATATTTGTCAGGAATTGAATATAAAATTACATAATTTAGATAATCAAAATATACTAAATACTACAAATTATTACAAGATTTTCTTAAAATTAGATTAATTTTTAAATACATTCTAGTAAAAATAGATTTGATACAATGTTTATGTTTTATATGTTGAATCAAAAGTGAAAGACAAGTATCTTTTATAATTGATTTTCCATATACGTAATAGATTTTGACAGACAAATCTTCTGTATTCTTATACATGTATAAGTATTACTGGGTAAATATTATTTTTAACTTATTTTTATCATTATATTTAGAGTAAATAAAATTAATATATATATATATATATATATATTAATTTTGTCTCATATTCCGATTAATTTTTTTCAAAGATAATAATTATAATAATATAATACATGACACATGTATCATTTTTTTTAGTCATTACACATTATCCATTAAATTCTTATAGATTAATTATCATTATTAATTTAATGAGAAAAATTAGATTAACTCGATTTAACAAAAAAATATATGATGGAATTGAAAAATAAAAATAATAAAAATAAAAATAAAAAGTGTTATATATAACTATTCTTTCTCTATTAAAATATTAAGATTTATTGCTTTTTTTTTATTATTGTCAAATATGAGTTAAAGTTATAATTTAATAAAGAAAAATAAAATGACTTAAAGTTATAATTTTAGTAAAAATAGGTAAAAATAATAACACATAAGAAAAGATTAATGATTTCATCTTCACCTTCTTCCTTCTTATTTCTTAAATTAATCAAAATACTTGCTACCTTTGGACTTTTTACTTTTCATAAACATATTTTTGAAATTAATTCTTATCAACTCTCACCAAACATACTTTGGGTGGTTTCACAAATAAACTCCTCAGTTGCAAGTTTTCTGACTCATACCTAACTTCAACATATATTCAAATTCTTTACAAATAAGTTAATTGTGTTGAAGAATTACGGCAAAGTATACAGCAAGGAAACTTAAAGTTTTTATGCAAATAAAAAAAATATACAGACTTAATTGAGGTTTCTACAATTATTTTGATTTTTTTTTTCATTTTGAATAAATTAGAGTTTTATCATGTATGTTCATGTCATTCAAACTAAATTCATAGTTAAAAAAAAAAGTATAAAATAGTTAATAAATTAAAACATAAACTAATTTATACAATTTTTATTTAAATTATTCTCAACTTTGAGATCTAGAAAAGAGGATAAAAAGTGGTATATATATTTTTCTAAAAATGATGATCGATTATTTTTTTACTAAAATATTGAATTATAAATAATTTTATAATAATCGAGTTTCATTTTATAAAATTATTTTTTTCTCTTAAAAATTTTTTTAGAACATCTTCTATCTTTTTTCTAGGTTTCTGATCAAATCGTTAATTCTTTTGATAATAAAAAAACTACTAGTGAAATCACTGTAGAGAGTTCTTCATATTTGTTTGATTAGAATTGAAAATATGACGAGTTCATTTTTATTTTATTTTAGAGATATCTTAGCATTTTGAGGTACATTTGGCTAGGATGACCATGTATTGATAGAAAAAACGTGTCATCATGAAGAACATCATCATCTTTTACCTTCGAGAATCACTTTACCTATAGAGAGAAATAAGATTAACATAAGAAACATAAAAATATAACATGGAAACTCCAAAATTAGATAAAATGTCTAATGACAACTAGAGAATAATAATATCTGAAAATTTGTACAACACATAAACAACTTTTTCATGTCATTTGACCCCAAGTGCACCCACACCCCTTAAAGCAAGAATTTAACTATATCTCACAACACTATACTACAAGAGTATAAGAAAAGTCAAATACAAGCTTAAAATATTTTTTACAAGGACTAGAAACACCATAAACACAGAGTCCATTATATAACTATTATCCCCACTCTCTTGCTTATATCCTAGGTGATTTAAGACTTTTTAAGATGCATTATTTTCATCAGCCCAACATGCATGTGCCTTAAATATGCGCAAAGTGAATCTATGCTGAATTTTGATCCTAGTGATAGACTTAGTTATTTGATATGATGTTTGTGTAGGTAGTTAGAGGATTTGTGTGATTTAGAGCTTTAGGAGTACCTATAGAGAAATAGGGAGTTTCTATAATAGGCAAGGGTAGCTAGTTTGAAATTAAATTATACTCATGATTGATGAATCATGAATGATATGGTGATGATTTGTGATGAATTGGATGTGTGAAATTTGTTTTAGAATAATAAATTGCATGTATAAAGTGCCTTGATGAATTGATTGCCTAACAAGTGATTTTTGAGTTGTTTGTCTTGATGGTACATGTGAATTAGTTGTGTGACTTTATTGAATTTGTTTAAGGTTGTTTGATAAGTAAATTATGCATGTTTCTAGGGGAAATGATTAAAAAGCTTTGACAAATTGGTCAGGAATACATTGTTAGTAGAATTGAACTACATAATTATGCAAACTCACTAGACGAGCATATGGCTCGATGCTCACTAAACAAGAATGCATAATTTGCTAGTCAGAGAGCTCGAACGTTTTGATTCATAGAGCGAGTCATTCTCCGTTGGGCGAGCTTATCAAAAGCAATCCCATTGGGTATACTCGGTGAGTGAGTCAAAGCTTGATTGGGCGAGTCTAAAATTGCTGAAAACATTAGAGCAAGGTATGCACTTGCCTTGCTGAGCGCAAGAGTCTCACTATGACTCTCTCGTTGAGTGAGCATGTATGCCGCTGAACGAGAAGGTTTTAAGCAAAATCGGAAAGCATCAAGGTAGCCTTCTTATTGGGCGAGCAGTATGGTCACTAGGCGAGTTCCTTTTAGGGAACACTCGCTAAGTGAGACATGTTTTCGTTGAGTGAGAATATACTAATATGAAATTATATAAATAGTTTAAATATGGTAGTTTTTGTTATGATTGATATGAATTGAATGGAAGGAGGAAGTAGTGATTCCTAGGGTGGGAATACTGTCATGGTTGTATCATGTAGTGAATTTATAATAGAGACTGAAATGAGATGATTTTGACTCTACTAGTGGTCAGATTCATTGATATGGGTAAACTTACTAGTGGTCAGATTCATTGATATGGGTAAACTTTGGCTGAGAATTTTAAGTCCATTGAGCTTAAGCCCTAAAAGCCCCAACATCACACAATATCAAGTTTTAAAAGAGTTATCAACTTGTGTAACCTATTGGTAAGTGCACAAAATCAATTGTAAATCGAATAAAGAGTTATTGTATTTATAAGGATTTAACAAGTATATTGGTAGTTTATTTTTAGGATTTTTGTATGAAAATATTGATAGTAGTATATATTATATAAATTAAGTGAAATGGAGGCCATGCTTGATTTTCATCACATGTTCTACTACACCAGTAGTGATTTTGTCTATACTATACAAATTAATCAATGTCTTGGAAGTACTCTAAGGTAGATGTAGGCCCATTCCTGCAGCCTATAACTAAGAACTTCAAATCCAATGTGATTCCTCTAGTCCTAGTTTAATGAATTCTTGTTGTAATATTAATTAATTAATTTGTATAAAATAATAAAAAATTACGGTAAAGAAAACATAATATCATCAAATATTCAATATTAAGAGGATAGTTATTTCTTCGATATCAAATATTTAGAAAAAAATTATAATTGTATGCATTTCAAACTAGAATACCAAATAAAATTAAATGAAAACCAAAACACTTATTAAATTTGTAAACATAAATGGAACCTAGTTGATAAAATTTAAAAAAATATGAAAGAAAACAAATATTCAAATTAAAATATATTTTAAATGTATGTTTACTTCACTCTTTTAAATTCTAATGAATATCTTTTTGTATACAATAATAAAAGTTATAATACATCATTTGATCAAAATCACGCAAAGAAAAAATATTATACTAATTGTAATAAAATTTTAACGTACATCTTGTATCTTTTGAACTTCCATATATGTTGGATGATGATAAAAAAATGATGTCAATTACATTAATTTTTAATATTATAGTAAATAAAATTTATTTATAAAATTATAGTGACAAAGTTACAACATGATTGATAATGAGTTAGAAAATAAAAAATAATTACATAAAATATATCAAAATAGTATTCTACATGATAAAAATAAACAAAAAATTATTAAATGTGTGTCTTACAAACAATTTGAGAGACTATTGAATGAAATCACACAAAAGAAAACAAATGTATAATTAATGGTATTATAAGATGAAAAATATCAACACAGTCAATCGTTGAGAAATAACAAAAATTGTTTTAGCAAAACAAAAAAATTCTTTAAATGAATCACAAATTAATAATAATTTAGTAAAGAAGATAAATCATTTATATTACCTAGTAAATGAAATATTTATGCTATTAAACAATTAAATTGAGAGTATTAAACATTCCATGTGAAAGGAAAATATATAATAAATAAAGATATTAAAAAAGAATAGAAATATTCATATGTGAGACATAAAAAATATTTAATTGACATACATCATTTGAACATAATTGCATAAAGATTACGATGAGATGAAATATATATTGGAGACGCGAATGAATTTCATGACAAACCAAACAATTTGAAGAAATAAAAAATAAAAAGTTTGTAGTAATATATCTATAACTATATATAATATCTATATATTTCTTAATTCCAATTTTACCCTTTATAATATAATTATTTGTTAAATTTTTAAAAATTAACAATTATGTTTACATGTTTTCTATAAAACTATATATTTTCTCTCATTTGTTTTTTTTCCTATTCATCAACAATTATTTTCTCATTCATTTCATTTTGTTTTTAATAAATATAAAATGTGTTTTGCATATTAACTTAATAACATTTTAATATCACCATCTATTAATATAATATCATGCATATTTAAAAAAATACATACACACAAGCACGATAGCACCTGTGTTTACGCTAGTATATATATATATATATATATATATATATATATATATATATATATATATATATATATATATATATATATATTTTTATT
>Ga0214544_1008111_pt1 | contig 17838 bp, 12 predicted proteins | sample CNSS3metaG_FD_160074 | JGI IMG/M metagenome (GOLD analysis project Ga0214544, IMG submission 160074) | Root nodule microbial communities from cowpea collected in UCLA plant growth center, Los Angeles, California, USA - CNSS3 | ecosystem: Host-associated > Plants > Roots > Nodule | place: USA... | reverse complement strand
CCATTAATGCAACAACGGTCTCCACACATAAACATATTGGAATCGTGAACCAGTAACAGATCAAATACAACCAATCCAACACACAACTAACAACTAATCAAGTTGACACATAAGTATTGAAGGTACAAACGATGCTTACTTCTCGGAAGCTCCTGGTGGTGGTCTTGGTCTGTTCGTTCAAGATGCAAGTGTACCTCTTGTACATCCTCAATGCCTATGACAGTTCCTTTCTTCTCGCCCTCCTCTGTTCTGTTCTTCTTCTTTTTATCTCTCATTTTTGTTCTCTTTTTGTGCTCTCACCGTGTGTGCTTTTCTGATACTTGGAAGTTGCGTGTGTAGGTGGAGGAGAGTAGACTTTGGGTTGTTGTTCAGTGTGAGTAAGTGTTGGGCCTCCCAGGACAGATAAAGGAAACGTGTTATAGGAGAGAAAAAATCCTTGTTGACGGTTGCGTGTTGATCATTGAGGAAACCACAAGAACGACAACTTTTTGATTAAAACAGAGGAGATGTATGAAGATTAATGCATGGAACCGAGGGTTAATGCATGAAATCTACGTGGAGAAGCGACAATGTAAGAGAGAGTTGCAGCGGGTAGGTTGTGCTGGTGCAGAGAAAAAAAGAAGCCTTTTTTGCATGTCTAGAAAATAAGTTGAGAGAGAAAACATGGGACCCGTGGCAATGTGGCAACGTGTGATTGGAAGAATCTTAGAGTGCAAAGAGAATAAAGGTGGAGGTAAAAAATAAGATGATATGAACATGATAGAAACTTGTTACACTTTTAACAGAATGAAAACAAGGTAAAAATAAAGAAAAAGAATGCTGCAGGTACATAAAAAAGGAATTAGGTTGTTACGAAAATGAAAATGGATATGCATAAAAAAATGGAAAACGACTAAATAAAAAGGAACAAGATAAAAAGCTAATATGAAATAAAAGTGCAGTAAAACATATTAAACTCAAAGAACATAAAATAAAACAACAAAATAAAAACGAAACTAAATAAAGAGAAAGAATAAAATAAAATAAAATAAGACAAAAATAAAATAAAATAAAAAAGGTTAAAATGGATATAAAAATAATATAAGATAATAACAATAATAACATTAATAAAATAAAATAAAGTGAAATAAAGCCATAAAATAAAAACAAAACGAACAAAACAAAAACAAGATGAAAATAAAGTTGAAATAAGATAAAAAGTAAAAAAGAAATATATATTTATGCTCAATTAAATATTCATTTTTTGTATTATTTTTTTACTTTCTTCCTAATTATTATTTAGGTCAAAATTTATCTTTTTTATTTTTTTTATTTTTTACCCGGACGAAGGTGTTGACAATTATCATTAAATTTACCATCACCAAAGATCACCTCAATCATCTTTAGAAAATATTTTCTAAGATACACCAACATAAAATGCATTTATATGCTTTTTGTGAAGATGGTGGGAAGTTCTTCAGATTTATGATCACATAATGAGAAATAGAAGTCAATCTTAATAAGTATAATGCTATACTATCTATGAGGACTTTGAATAACTAAGAAAAGGTTCAACAACTCAACAAAGAGCCCACTGCTCTTTTAAGATTCCTCACAAAGTTGGTAGGAAAAGCAAAAATATGTTTCAAATTGTTAAAAGGTTTAGAAATATTTCCTTGAAACAAAAAGTGTGAAGATATATTCCAAAAGATCAAGAATAGGGGGTGCCATATTTGGTTCTATTCTTTATTCCAATTTGGACAAATGCTCATTGACTTAGGTTTAACATATCGAAGCAACTATCAAGATGTTGCTTGAAGAGGGGATAAGAATTTAATGCATTTCTATGTTTCTATATGGACAAACAAAAGATGAAGAAGACAAATTTCTCTTATGTTTTTCAACGTACAAAAAGGGATTTGCAATGACAACTTTCTTCAAAACTTTATAAATAAAAGATTTCAAGATGAAGAAAGGTTAAGAATAACAATAGTAACATGTGATAAACAAGCTCTAAGAAAAATAAAATCATGTTCACTAATGTTTATGTGGAACACAATTTTTGTTCCTCAACAACCTAAATGAGTAACCCAATCTTGTGTTTGTATTAAGACATATCACCTATTTTAGTGAGCAAATTGTTATCTTTAAGATCACACACTCTCTCTCTATACTCAAAGTGTTTTGGCCAAGAGTGATTGTGCTATAAACAATACTCAAGCTTTATCCATGAGTGGTTGTTGTCCCAAACACGACATTTTTTCAAGAATTGTTGCATTCCAAACAATACTTGATATTTTAGTCAAGAGTGGTTACACTCCAAACAATACTCATATTTTAGTCAAAAGTGTGGCAAAGAGTAGTTTGATCACAAATTAGAAGAGTGTCGAAATAATACTCAGGTTATTTTAGAAGAGTGACTAAGTTTTGAACAATAGTTGGTTATATATTTGAAATGTTAGTTTACTTAGTGAAACTCAATCACGCTAATTGAGAATTGGATGTTGTATGCATTTTATAGAAGAAGTAGTATAAAAAACACCAAGAGTAAATCCTTCTTCTCCTTATTATTTTTATATTGCATGTTATTTGCTTGCAACCAATATAAAAAGGAGATATTTTTAAAAACTTCTTTTAAACATCCATTTAGACAACGTCTCAATCCCATTGTAGTTACATCTAACAAAGCTTCATCACTCGCATTTCTGAATAAACTTGCTTAACAGTGAATCTAATTAGCTTTAAACTTTGTCTATTTTTCAAAGTTTGTGAAAGGTTTTTGAATTTCATAAAATACAAAAAAAGGAAATTCAACCTTTCCTTTTGTTTTTTGACATGTTTTCCACAAGTTGAGTATAAAGCACCCAAAGGTGGTCTAAGACTCTTCCATGAGAAGAGAGTCAAATAATTAAAATGCCAAAGGACTCCTAATTGACACTAGGAAGATGAACAACGAGTTTCAAGCCAAGGAGCCTTTTTTACAGAAATATTATAACACCAACATAAATTTAACTGACCATTGAGATAAAATCAACATTGATCATTTTCTAGGAGAGAAAAATATATGGGTTAATGTCCTTTCAAAACTCCCTAGCACTAAAAATGTTGGACAGTCCCCACTTTATACAAGAAACTCTCATAGCACCAAGTTGGTATCATTTTTATGTGTTGTAGATAAATTTGAGTAATTGCACACAGATAATACTGATAATTTAGTTTAAAATAAATGGAAAATTTTCATTAAGTCACAATAGCCTAAAAGGACACGAAACAAGACTTTTATTATGTTATGTTTAATGAAAAGCGCTTAAGAAGAATCTATAGTGTCCTATTTGTTCAAATGATGATAAAGAAAAAATATGTCCTAGCTGAGCTTTATCAAGGAATATGTATTACATTTAAGCACTTGAAGCATGGTGTCTCAAGTACTTCGAACTAGATACTATTGGTTGACTCTTCCTAAAGATCTATAAATCTTCAATGAAACATGCCAATAATGTGAGCAATCACTCCTCCATATATTTCCTTAAGAAAGGATATATATAATAACTACCTCTTGTCCTTTCACTACTTAGGGAATAAATAGTCTTTATCCATTCCCCTTAGTCAAAGGACAAGTTAATTTCATGATAGTAGTCTTGATTGTTTTACTGAGTGAGTAGAAGTCGAACCTTTTGCAATCATAACAACTCAATAAGTAAAAATATTCTTTTGAAAAAAATATCATTTATTAGTATGACCTTCCTCATTTAGTTGTCACTAGAAACAATAATCTATTTATAAATAAACATGTTGAGTAGTTCCTCCAACAACTCAAAGTAAAACACTAAATATCATCAATTGAGCACCCCTAAATAGTGATTAAGAAGAGGTTACCAACAAAGCCATCGTAGACAAGCTTAAATACAAGCCTGCAGATGCAAAAGGTTTGTTGCTGGTGAAATTCTAAACATCCTTTGAAATTATCATTGTACTCCTCAATCATTCATAAAGGATACCCCATTTTGACTTACTTATGGATCAAACAACATGATCTTGATTGAACTAGGAAATAAATCTTAGTGAAGACAACTATTTGATAAAAATAACAATAATGATCTTTAACGACAGAGTCAAAAATAATAATCTCTAATAGGACCCTAGGGGACTTCAAATGTACTTTAATTAGTTGGCTTGAAAAGGGAGTTTTAGCCTTATTATTCTTTAAGGGCCTTTGAAAGTTAGTAAAGGGATTATCAGCTAGGACAAATGCCTCAACCTTAACACTAACAACTTATAATCAAACTCTCTACCCATGATATTTTCAAAACAAAAGGGTAAGATAAGGCACAAGAAAATGGAAAAGGAAAGCATGCAATGTTACAAAAAAAAATTCTTATTAACAACTTGAGTTACAGGATCTTCGACATAGGGTATACTAAGCATATCTTTGCTTCTTAAAGGACAATGAAGACTTTATATTATCTCAATATTTATCACCTCCTCAGTATTGAATGAGTATTGAGCCATAGATTTGAGTTTATCTAGCCTTATTAGTATAAGAGAAATAAAGGAGTATAATCGAGATAAAATGATAAAGATTTTTTTTTATCCATAAAGAATACTTTATCTTAAATTATTTGTGTTTAAAGTTCTTGAAGGATGAAGTACAAACAATAAAGAAAGGAACATATCGCGCATTCTTTTAATGATATATGTTAGAAAATGAAATTTTCCTAAAGTCTTACTTTCTAGAAGATTTGAAAAACGTGGCTATTACTACAAGAAAAAATGATACTACTGACAGTCAAAATCCGTCAGGAATGGTCAAAATCTGTGGTTAAATCAGAATTATCGACGGATTACCAATGGTAACAAATCTGTTGGTAAAATTTGATCGACGGAAATCATGTTTCATCGATAATAACAAAAAAATCCGTCGATTAACCGACGAAAATCATGTTTCATCGATAAATAACGCACATTGTTCATCTTCTTCCTCCTCCCTCTTTCATTCTTCTTCTTCTTCTTCTTCATCTTCTTGGTGGGAAGAAAGGCAAAGGAAAAAGGAAGAAGATGACAACAAAAGAGGCTAGAAAGAGAAGTTTCCACCTTGCACTCATTGTAAAAAAATGAACCATACTGAAAAATTAGAACTTGTACACACTTATGTGTGTAGTTCAATAAGTACAACATCCTTAAATGGCAATAAATATATTTCTTTTGTAGATGATTTTACAAGGATGATTTGAGTGTTTTTTTCTCAAACAAAAGTCATAAGTGTTTAATGTTTTCTTAAAGTTCAAAGTTATGGTTGAAAATGAGGCTGGATGCAAAATTAAAAAGCTTAGATATGATAATTGAAATGGGTATATAGCAGGGGACTTTAAAAAGTTCTTTGAAAAGGCTAGAATTTAACTCCAATTAATTGTTCCTTACACTCTTCAACAAAATGGGGTGAGTGAACGATTATGGATATGATATGGTTTGCTCTTTGAAAAAGATCTTCCAAAATTCTTTTGGGCAGAGATGGTTAATACCTCTGCATACTTGTTGAATATATTGCCTACCAAAGTCGTGAAAGGAAAAACACCTTTTGAAGCATGGTATGGAAGAAAGCCTTCAATAGAGCATCTCAAAATCTTTGGTTGTGTATGTTATACTTTTTTTTCAGATGTAAATAGAGACAAGTTGGATCACAAGTCAGAGTTTGACATCTCCTTTGGGTATTGTAATAACTCCATAGGTTACATGATATACAATCCTTTGAAAGAAAAAAATTTATATTTCTCGAAATGTGAAATTTGATGAGTTTTCTATATGGAATCGAGAGAACTACAAAGTAGAAGCCTCAAGAAAAAAGCAACTTGGAGTAGACAATCTCCAGGAACAATATTCAAATATTCAAGAATAAGATTTTGATGAATATGATGATTTTCCAGTAAAAGGCACTATAACTCTTGCTAAAATCTATGAAAGGTGCGACAATGATGCATTTGAACACAAAGAATATGAGTAAGTTGTTGAAATGGATGGGTGAAAATGTGTTATGCAGGAGGAGATGAATATGATTCAGAAAAATAGAACATGGAAACTTGTAGGCAAGCCAACTAATCAAAGGGTTGTTGGTCTTAAGTGGGTTTATGTAATGAAATTTTACTTTGATGGTTCTATAAACAAACCAAAGGCTAGATTGGTTTTTAAAGGCAAGATTGGTTGTTAAAGGCTATCATCAACAACAAGGAGTTGATTATTCAGATACATTTGCTCTGGTAGCAAGGCATGATAAATCAGGTGGCTAGTTTCATTGATAGTAAAAATAGGTTAGAAAATTTATCATTTTGATTGAAATCAGCTTTTTTAAATGCTTTGCTTGAAGAGGACATCTATATTTAACAACCTAAAGGCTTTATTGTTCTTGGCAGCAAAAATAAAGACTACAAACTTCAAAAAGCCCTTTATCGGTTGAAGCAAGATCTAAGGACTTGGTATAATAGAATTGACAATTGTTTATTGCATAAAGGGTTTCAACGAAGTGAAAGTGAAAAAGGTCAAGCAATGAGGTGCAACTTATTGTGTCCTTGTATGTAGATGATTTGCTAGTAATTGGAAATAGTTCAGATTCCTTGAGTAATTTCAAGTATGACATGGAAACGCAATTTGAAATGACTGGTTTGGAAGAAATGAATTATTTTCTTGCAATGGAGATACACTAATGTGATGCAAAAATCTTCATTGCACAAAGAAAGTATGCTCTAGAAATGTTGAAGAAGTTTCACATGCAGAACTGTAAACCAGTGAACACACCCCTTATGGTAAATGAGAAGTTGTCACTTGATGATGCTAGTGGCAAAGTAGAAGCTTCTACTTATAAAAGCTTGATTAGAAGTCTATTGTATCTTACCACCATTAAACCAGACATAATACTTGTTGCAAGTTTGTTGTCCAAATTTATGCCTTATCCTAGTCAAGCTCATTATCATGCAACAAAACGAGTATTGAGATACATAAGAGGCTCAACTGGCTATGGCATATGATTTTCAAAGGGATGAAAGTGGAGACCTTCAAGGATATGCAAATAGTGATTGGGTAGGAAATTTAGATGATTCCAAAAGTACCTCGGGTTATGTTTTCTCATTTGGTAGTGATGTTTTCTCTTGGAATTCAAAGAAGCAAGATGTGGTGGCTCAATCCACAGCTAAAATTGAGTATATATTAGTTGCATCAGCTGGAAATCAAGTCATTTGGTATAGAAGAGTTTTATATGATGTAGGGCAACTACATGATGAACTGATTGTCATATGGGTTGATAACAAGTCAGCCATTGCAATTGCAAAGAATCATGTCTAGCATGGTAGAACAAAACACATCAAGGTGAAATATTACACCTTTAGAAAAGCAAAGAAATATAAAGAAACCAATATGGAGCATTGTAGTTCAAAAAATCAAATTGCAGATGTTATGACCAAAACACTCTCTAAGATCAAGTTTGAAGTGTTGAGATCAAAGCTTAGCGTATCCAAAAAAATTCTCAAGCAGGAATGTTAAAAAATGAGATTTTCCTAAAATCTTAATTTCTATAAGATTTGGAAAACTTGGATGTTAAGGAAACTTAATCGTTAAGAAAACTTAGTTGTTAAGTTTTGTAAAACATGCTTGTTAAGTTTTAGGGAGAATAGGCTTATATCTCTCCTATAAATGAGAGAATTCATTTTGTAAAAACATAACCCACTACACTCATAATTATAGTCCACTATTTGTATCCCCCTACACTCTTTATCTTTCTCTTATTCCACAATGCAGAAAAGACTTTTCTTTTGCTACCTTACTTTGTTTTGATTTTATAACAATATCTAATCATATTAGACTCATGTTTCATTTGATAAAAAAAACACGAATATATTTGTTGTTAGGATAATGGACAGATTTTCACAAAGGATTTGAAATTATTTTAAGATAGTTAGTTTAGTAGAAGTCACATTCACGGCGGTCAATATCTAATGAAGTAAGGGAAGTATCACAATAGAAAGAATCATAAAATGAAGAAAAAATAGAAGACATGGTGAAAGAAAAGCATACCCAATGGTGGAGAAGATTACTTGAGAAACAAACCGGAAAGGGAGGACAAAAAGTGAACTGTTTGAGCAAAGTACTAAAAGGAGCATAAAATCTAGAAAAAAATAAAGGATGAAAAGGGAAAATGAATTGTTCGCTACCCATTATTGTAACATTTCAACATCAACAAAATCATTTAATAATCAGCATTAAAAACACAAATGCTTACTCATAAATATGAGTACAGAAGGCATAAGCTTCAAAAATTACTTATAAATACGTAGACTCATAAAGATAAAACACTTATAAGATGTCAAAAACCAAAACTTGGTACTCAAGTGTTATTTCATAAATTGAATATATTTTTCATTATTCACCTTTATTCATTCTTTCATTTATTTACTATTATCTTTTGTTCTTACTAACTTGAATGTTGTAAAATCTCTTATAGTGGACTTTCCTTTAGTCTTCAACATTCTAATCAGAGTTTATTCTTAAGAAATTCACAAGCTTCTAAAATAAATTTTACTTATTTTAGATCTCTCGACTTACGTTCCTCCTTTCCGTGAAAACATTTGAGTTGAAAATGGGAAGTTGAAAAATATTTTTGGATTTGTAAAGAAAAATGTCGAAGTATTTATGTGTTTATTGAGTTTTTCCGTAATAAATTTTAAATATTTTGGAATGCTTATGCTCTAATATATATTTTTTAAGCGTTATATATAAAGTAATCTAAAAATCAATGTTGAAAATATCTTTTAAAATATAATGTATAATTTGAAAATTTTTAACTACTTTTAAAGTATTGATTTTTTATTACATCCTAATGGAAAGGTATGGGAAGAGATTAGAGAGGTACAGGAACAGAAAGATAGAAGAACAAAACCTTGGACTCAAATAAAGTCAGAAGAACAGAACTCCCTGTAATTTTTTTAAAATTTTACACAGTTTTCCCCTGTTTTCGTTTACAAAGAATAGACTGTGCAACTGTATTTCTTTAGTAAAAATGCGTAGTGTACTTTATTTCATGCAATCAAAAACTTCAAAAGGAAAGAGTTGAACTTTCAAATAAAAAAGGTATGAACTTAATTTTGTCCTAAAATCTTCTCTCCACGCTATTACTCTTAACGGTTTGAATTAGTTGCCATGCTTTTAAAATCGTAGATTATGTGGCAAACTTGCAAACAAAACATCTACTTTGAAAGCAAGAACAGACAAGTTAAGCACAAATGGTTAGCCATTATGTAGAGAAATCAAAAGTAGGAGCATTTTTATCTGAACAGATGAAGAAGGAAAAACAGTTAACCCTATTTACTGAAAAGCTAATCACTAGGAGTCCATGAGTAAAAAAAATAGAACTACAGGGCTTGATAATCAAAAGCCATATATCTATTTAAAGTTACAGTACTTGTTAACAGTTATTGTACACCGATTGGATGGGCCAAATAACGCCCAACAAATTCTCATTCACTTCCGTAGACCCTTTGATGTAGAAATACTAAATACTAAAAAATGACTACCTAATCTACACAACTCAGTATCATGCTGCTGCTTCTGGTGGAAAATCATGCACCAAGGGCTGCTTAGGTTGCCACAGGAAGAGATCTACCCTTAACTTCCCTTTCAGGCACATAACAAAATTTATAGTTCTATTATCATACATGTCACTTGGTTTCCTTCATAGCAAACTACCATCATTGCTTTGAAGCAAAAAGGGTAGCTTCACAAATCATCATTGCCTTCATCTTTGGTTGTTGTTGTATTCGGAGCATCATCAAAACCTGAGCTAGGGGCAAGCTCATTCAAATCAAGGAAGCGTCGCTTTGTGGTGCCTTCAACTTCCTCCTGACCTGGACTACTAGATTTTTCAGGAGGCTGGATTTTGCTTTGTTCATCATTCTCCTCTACAGCAGGATATTGGTTGTTGTTCCCTTCGGCAGGGTGGTAAGTAACAGGCTCCACATCTTTAGTTTCTTGTTCTTCATCGTCATTGCCATCTGAATCTTCACTTTCCATCATGTAATCTCCATTCTCCTCAGAAGGATCTGAGTGATCATCTGATGCATTAGACTTGTCAGGTTTAACGAACTCGGTTTCTGAATCAGACATCTCTAACTGCCGGTAATTTATACGTTTTTGTGTTGCCCTCTTACTGCGTCTTAGACCTGATTGAATCTCACCCACAGACCTGAGTTTTGTTTCCCTCCTAGTCCGGCCTGCCAGTCGCTTGAATTTCCGGGGCTTGTCACTCTCCTCACTGACACTCATGGAATCTTCATCATCTTCTTCTTCATCTTCAACATTATCTTCATTCCAATTATATTCTTCATCTCCTTCAGAGCCAGAGCTACTAGAAGCCTTCCTTCTCTGCTTGCGTTTCTGAAGATACTCTTCAGAATACACTGCTTCTCCCACGATATCATCATCACTGTCATAGTCAGCCTCATTATCTGACAAAGCTTCAACAAACTCTTTCTCTGAATACCGTTTAGGCTTCTGTCTTCGTCGATTGCTGATGTGAAATAAAAATTATCAATGAAATAAGACATAGAAGTCATCAGAACATATTTGAAGGGATAATAAAATCAGAACCACAAACCTTCGATCCAAGTCCAGTATGTCAGCTTGATTATCTTCCTCCATATCATCGAAGTCTGGTGATTTTGGAGATAGCGTGCCAAAATTGAGATCTTGAGGGTCATGCGAAGGGGAAGGACCACTCCATTTACCATTGGATAAAGCTTCGGGTTTTGATCCTGGTTCTCTTCTTGGTATAGCTTCTGGGGACGGTGGTTTCCGTCTGATATAGAAAGAAACAGAAACTATGCCGTGAGTACAAAGCCTGACAAATGCATATGATTGGCTCCTGTTCTCTCAATATACGCAACAACAAAAATTACATGCATATCGAGAACAGCCAAATAGAGGTACAAGAATGTAAGATCAAAATGCAAAATCCATACTTGGTTATCTTAATTGCCTCATTGATGGACCGATCATAATCATCTGCAATGACAGCAATGTCAAGTTAGGTCAATGTAAAGCCTCAAATACTGAAACTCAAGAAATGAATTTACTTTTATCCAACCAAACCAAAAATTATGTAGTTCAGGAGAATTTTTGCCATAACTAAAGCTAAACAGGATGCACAATAAAACTGAGATTATCAATGTCCAGATTGTCCCGCTATCATCAATGCAGGGTAAAATTGCAATAAAGCTCAGTGATAATGTTACACTCTTAACTAAAAGATGTGGATATATGAAAAATATAAATGCTTACCAAGTAGCTATGCAAAATCCAATGGAACTTTTATCAGATCAAAGGAAATCCCAAAACCAATGTCAGATATCAGAAAGAACCAATAAATTATCCCTGCTCTTGTGAACAGCAGCGCCCTTGGTCCAAGCAGGGAAAGCTTTTTAAAGAATAGATATTCTTCACAATATTCAAGGCCAACAATGTTTTAAATAGCTACCGTCTCTATTCAGAGGGATTTTTTGGAACCATCACATAGATTCAGCCTTCTATTTTTTCCGCTATGGCCAATACAGCAGTCCCTACAACAAGCAATTGTTGCTACTGTAGCATTGCTATAGCACACTACTTAAAACCTGGATTCAGGCTAGTTAAAACCTAGGGTCCTAACATACCCACAACAATCCAACTGTAAAAATATTGAACTGTCTAATAACCCTCAGCAGTTCATGTGAAGGAAAAAAAAAATGAGGAAAATAAAGAGGCCAACTCCAGCTGTGAAAACAAAAATGCAAACAATGATGAAACTTCTTACCGAAAGTGTAGGTAACAGGTTTCCTATCACGAAGTGAACGCCCTAGGGCAAGCCCATCAACACCTAAGAAATTATCAAGAAGAAGAGCTTGTCTGTGTTGTTTTTTCATCAATTTCTCCTTTCTCTGCACAAGACACGCCAATTTTGTCAGTTAAAAGTACAACAGGATTTTTTATGAACCACTTATCAAGATAAAAAAGAAGAGCAAACATGAATTCAAGTTCAAATCCTAGAATGCTACATCTTCTCAACCCATGCCAGACTAATTTTGTCAGTTAAAAGCACAATAAGGTTCTTCAAGGACCACATATGAAGATAAAACTAAAAGCAAACATGAATTCAAGTCAAAGTGCCCAATTTTTCAATTTTCTAAACCCATTGAGAGGAGGATAGGGTAGAGTAAGCAAACACAGATATAGTACCTTGTGAACCTTCTCAATTTCAGGAAGCATGTCTATCTTCACCTTCTTCCCCACAGAAACCTCCGTTCTGTTTTTACTTGTGAAAAGCTTCTCCTGGGAAATCAGATGAGTAAAAGCAAATAAGATGAAGCTCAACTAAAAAAAACGGTGCAAACTTCATGAAAAATTGGCAGAATTAGGTTATTTTATATTATTTCCCTTTGAAAAAAAAAAACTAACGGTCAATCCTATCTTCTATAACAAAAATATATCTGCATTCTTAGGTCTGTCAAAGAAAAAAAAAAATAGCAATAGAGGGAGTTGTAAACCAAAGGATTCAAGTAGGGTAGCCAATCCTAATTAGTGGTTAAAGGCTTAGTTGTTGTATCAGAATTCCAGAAGTTTATAATTTAACTTTAAAATAATATTAGTGAAAGGGTAGACCAATAGATTTTGAACAAGACAATTGAGAAAATAGCTGATTGCATTAAATAATTGCTGCAGCTAATTTGATCTCCCTGGTTCCAACACTAATGGAGGCCTCAGTCTGACCAACAACGTTAACTAATTTCTATTATAAATAGAAGGCACTTAATACTAATGGCGGCATAAGGCACCCTTTGACCACTTTAAGTTCTTTGTTGCCTTGTATTTTCTTCATGCATATTGTGGCTGAGATTGCCTTCTAGCACTTATTGATATTTCTGAAAATATTGTTCTTTTTTAGTAGCAGTCATAAAGAGGCAAGAAGGAATGAAATTTGAAAAGTATAATAAGGTTGTAACGTATAGTACAATGGTAACAATCAATGTTCTGATTTTTTGTTAGCGTTAGATATATTGTGTATATGGGCTTGGTCCATCCCTATGTAATGCTATGTATGATATATGTATATATGTTCCACAGCTGTGCTAAATACACACAACCCTATCACAAAATAAATATATACCATTTCTCTCTACATGGTATTTAGAACCTAATTTTAATCCATGCCGTCCCTGTGGACTCACTGTTCATTGGTGCCAATTTTTTTCCAGACATCATGTCCACGCTGATTTCCTACTACCCTTTTCGCTGTGGATTTTTTCCTCTACAGTTATTAGGTTTTATCAACAATGGTGAATCTAATGGTTTCATTCAAGGACTATAATTAACTTTGAATTTTCTAAAAAAAAACAGTTTCCTATTTGATAAGTTCACTAAGAACTTTAGTTAGGGTTTCTAAATCAAAATAAAATTAGTATCAATTTGTGACTCCAAATATACATCATTAATTTACTGATTAATCTATTAAGTGATCCATTTTCTAGTACAAAACCTATAACTCAAAAGTCCCAATACCCAGAAAAACACTGAACACTCGTTAAAACATGCCCACTAAGCATAGATAGATGAGTTTCAATAACTTACAGAAACATCCAGAAATTCATCAAAATTGGTAGCAACTGTTTCCCACTGGTAGGTTGTATTAGAAAAAACCTGGGAACCTCTTGGTTTCCCTTTCTTCATTTGAACCACCTCAGTTTTCCTTATCTCCCGATACAACCTCTGACCAATATTTTGGTCATCTTCATACCTGCACTAATCAAATGCCATGTGAATAAAAAGAAAAAAAAAAGAGATAAATGTTGAACAGATTGAAGTCAAAGCACATGAATATTACCAATAAGAAACTCCATGTGAATCACCACCAATACGCTCCTTGCGAAATGTTGAAAGTGGAATGCCATGCTTGATTGAGCTGTCAATGTAACTCCTGATATCTTCTTGCTGCAAAATACACAAGTCAAGTTTAATCATGTACACCATGAAGAGGGATGATCAAAAGTAAGATTTGTGAGTCAGGCTATTAATGATTTGCCCCTCAATCTGTGCACTTGGCAGGTTTTGATCTTGGGAATTTAAATACCTTTTGCACTGCTCCAACCCCTACCTCCCCCCCTTCCCCCCGGCAAAAAGAGAACCCTAAAGAAAGTTATTCCATAATAGGGTGACCTAGTTAGACACAATAGCCATTGGCCAACTAAAATAGTGCATGGTCATGCATCTCCAGGAATCTGTGTGAATTGTATTAAAAGAAACTATTGAGGCAAATTATCACACCCTTGTTAATAGGCAAGCCCAAGAACCACTCAATATAAGAGATAGGATAAAATAAACCTAAAATGGGTGGCTGCAACTTGAACACAAAATGAGGCAAACAAAAATAGTGAATGACAGATAAATCACATGCATATATCGTAGTAGAAGTTAATTCAGTTCTAAACATGAATTGCATAGTTTTCAGAGATCTAACCTAAAATAAAGGAAAGTGGTCTCATTCTTCCATACTAACTTTCACCCATTCAAGGAAAAGTATATAAGAAATATAGATACATACATAAATGTTAAATGGACAAGGGTACCTCAACTCGAATGTCACATAATGCTTTTAAGATGACCACACGAACCCCTGGATCAAGTGATTTATATACTTCAATCTCCGCTCTGTCACGTGAACATAACATGAGACTTGGTAGACACATAAAGTGGACTTTAGATATTGCAAGACTGACTGTTTACTTACCCATGTGAAGCAACAATAGGAAGATCCCCATCCGCAACCTGCATTTGAATTCCCTTTATTAGCTCTGGAAACTACAAAATGTTATATAGAATTTTCAGCTTGCTAAAAAAATATTGTGTTATTACCCAGTGCCACCAATCTCTTAACTTTCTGCATAATACCGTTATCCAAGTATCACGTGAGAGTGCCATTCGTGTAATGGGAGGAATGGCCTATAAAAAAGATACAATTAATGTTATCAGACTAGTAGCAATTTTGACAGCTTGTGACATTGTACAACAAAGAAAGTATTGATCTTGCAGAGGAATAGATTTTGAGATGGATTAGTGCCCTATAAAAGACAATGGCAAACAAACCTCACAAGCTCTTAAACTGCAAGACAACTAGAATAAAAACCCTTGACTTCATCACTCGTTTAACAATATCTATCTATCCACCAACAAAAGAGACTAAGCAAGATTAATGCTATTATAATATCTAATCCAATTTTAAAAACTTAAATGAGTCACCACTTTTTGATTAGCCACTGCAATAGATGAAGGACAAGTGGAACTAAAGACAAATTCAATAGATGAAGGACAAATGGAAGTAAGGAAATAATGGCATTGACCTTGTGATAGCATTCATTGCACTACTGCAGCTTAAAGTACTAAACTTCAACTACCTCTGCAAGATATGGAAGTGTGTGACCAATAACATTAAACAGTCTAAACTTTCATTCTCCCCAGTCCCCACTATCTCTTTGTCACTCAAAACCTAAGTACATAACATACAAATCAGACTTGTGCAGATTTATGTCATTATAGTACTCAACCCAAAAACTAAATTTCAAAACAGTCCAAGTACACTGTTTTACTCAATTAATCTCCATCCACAAACTCATTACACCATGGACGTGTATAGCATGCACCATGTCTATAACAACACTTTCTCATCGCAGCATGGGAGTTTCAATACAGAATAATTTTCCCACATTATTTAAATCTGCAGGGAAGCTATAGTTTAAGTATAAACGCTTTGCAACAAAAATTAGGAATAACAAAAACTCGCCCCAGAAGTTCTGAGCATTCTTCGAAGTAGGCCTTTTCTATAGTAATTTCAGTAATGATGCCTGAACACCTATATAAACTGTCCAGTAAAGTATACATCCGCCTCTCCCAAGAATGATCATGATTATCTTTGACACATTGATTTGAACTCAGAAGATCAGGGATAGGACCAACAAGGATGAAACCCAGAGAAGAAAATCCAAAGGTACATTTGGAAGTTGTAACCATTTGATGCAGCATAGTACCTTATACTTAGAAACCACAGAAATAAATAAACTAAGCTTAAAAGCTGCATACTTGAACACAATCCTTCAAAAGCAAATTGGGCTAATATCAGGGCAGAGAGAACAAACAATCAGAAAAAGTCCCCAGTTTAACACTCAAGAAAGGGCTTCCCAACATGCAACAAAGACCTCCAATTAATTACTTGCTTTGTACTTACCAATTCCTGCCAAACTCAACTCAGTTGCAAATAATCATGTCCATCTCCCAGCATCATATAGGTCAACCATATTATGGCCATGAATCCATCAAACAGGCAATGCACTTACAAACTATATATTTGTCAGTGTTCAGTTTTTTGCTCCTTCCACAATTTCCACATTCAAAAGAGTTTCAACCACCGCATTAAATAAAGAGTCATTCCAACTGTTAAGTAGTGGCTAATACCAAAGTTTATCATTTGGATTCAACTCAAACTCTTAGAAAATTTTGAACATGTTATGACCTTTTCGATTTGAATTATAATCCCAAAACATATGACTAGATTTAAACATACACTAATCAAAGGCACCCCAGTAATGCAACCTTCTCTGTCTCAGCCACAGCAACCTCCAGATACCCTACACTAATAAGAACTCCACTTAACAGCTATTAATTTCCCTCGCTACCAGGCAATGAGCACTGACGTTATCACAGAAGAAACAACTTCATATTTAAGGGATACAATCATAATCAAATCCACTGCAATATTACTCAAAATAAGAAAAGAACGCATCAATACAACATCCTACAAACTCCTAACAATACCAACAAGCACAAAACTAACACAACCCACAAAGACTAGGACTTCAGTCTCACCCATATTCACAGAAAAAAGAAGAAATGCAGTACGAACACAAGAACAAACAAAAGGGAGATAAAAAAAAAATCAAAAAGCACCAACCTTTAGCAAAGGCATATGTATATCACTCAATGTGTCATTGGGAGTGAGCAAAGCCGTCTCAAACTCTTCAGCCGAGAATTCTACTGAAATATTCAAAAGATGCCTAAAAAGCTGCAGCAGCAACAACAACAAGAAAAAAACAGACTTAATACAAAGAATGCACAACAAACCCAGTGAAAAGCAAAAAAAGAATCACAGTCTCCATACTCACATTAAAAAAATTGAGTATTGAAGCCAATTCCCACATGCACCGGAGGTTGTAACGCGGCAACTGTGCAGGCGTGGGCGGTTCCACCAACGGCGTCACGATCTTGCTGCATTGCTGCGGCTGTGGCGACGGAGGCTGGGGCGACTCCTCGCGGCGAGGCTCCCTCTTTGCAGCCTTTGGCCTTGCTGGCTGCGACGCGGAGTAGAGGCGTGCAGCCGTACGAATGGTACAGGCGCGAGAGGGACGGTTCCGGGTGGGGGCGGGAGGAGCAGCATCAGCGGCAGCAGTAGCGGCGGTGTTGGTGGTTGCTTCCTCCTTGTGCAAATCGGGCGAGGGTTCTTTGCTGTCCTGCGGGGGAGATCCTTGGGACATGGTGTAAGACAGAGAGATCAAAAGGGTTTTAGGTTAGGTGTGGTGGGATAACGTGCAGAGGATCGTGGTTGGGTTAGCATTGAAGACGGAAAATCAAAGTGAAGAACGAGGGGTTGTAGAGAGAGAAGCGAAGAAGGGCACTTTCTTTTTTTTTTAGAGAGAGAAACAATGAATGTTTGAAAAAAAAAATTGGAGCAGTGTTTTTTTTTTTTTAAAGGGACCAAAGAGAGGGACACAAACCCTCAAATTCAAAGGTGCATGTACCTATGTA
>Ga0214544_1008110_pt1 | contig 17839 bp, 13 predicted proteins | sample CNSS3metaG_FD_160074 | JGI IMG/M metagenome (GOLD analysis project Ga0214544, IMG submission 160074) | Root nodule microbial communities from cowpea collected in UCLA plant growth center, Los Angeles, California, USA - CNSS3 | ecosystem: Host-associated > Plants > Roots > Nodule | place: USA... | reverse complement strand
TCTATAAGGTGTCATTAGATAGCGCTTTTTTACAAACGCTCTCTATTAATAGATATCGCTCTAATAGATAGCGCCTAAAAAGCGCTATCTATTATCAAAAAAAGCGTTGTCTATTGACAATTTTGGCATAGTGTATGTGGATGCATTGGATTTACCATCTAAGACATTGATGACACTAATAGCACTAAAAAGAGAATTCATTACATATACAACATAATCATGATAAAATACATTACTTTTGTAATTAAGACATACTTTTGTATTAAAGTTTTCAATTCTTTGTTTGGCTTCTTGTGCACTCAACAAAACCACATGACAATATGGTCTATGAGACAAATAATAATCAATTGTCAATGAGACCTATTAAATAAAGATTTTAGTTAGTGATTCGGCATTAGTTAGATAATAACTAAAGTGAGTGAGTTCAACTTACGCATGAAAATAAGGAGCGATGTAAATTTTTTTCTAGGATGCATCAATCAACCATTGAATGTAAATTTGAGAGTGCATTGTTCTATTCCCAGACTTTTGTGTACTTTGAGGCTCAAGGAAACCATAGATATTATCATTTCTCGCATTGACAATTAATCCATTTAGATACATGCATTGCTACAAATTCACAAGGTTTAGGTTTATCTAACAAAACATAAGTTAAATGCAAAATATAAATTTAAAGTGCACTCACATAATCCAAAGTTGAATGACTACAATGTTCAATATCTGATTACCCTGAATTATTTCAAACAAATCTGACATGTTTATATACAATGATATATCATCATTGATTGTTGCATCCCAAGGAATGCCATAAGGTACTTGAAACAAATTGGATGATGCCTTAATCAACTCCTTAATTGGATTAACATTTTGGTCAGGTTGGGGTTCATAGCTCGGGCTCCAAACTATAGTCTAACACTCATACGAAAACCAGCAGTACGCACACGACCCAGGTGCTCTTCATCCCGCTAGTTGCAAGACCAAGCCTCAAATTTCTAGGATCACTCCCAAACTATGGATAGAGTGTATCAATTATCTTTCATTGAGGTGAATCAGTTATGTGTCATAACAATCCATCACTTTTTCTTCCATTTGCATGCCACATAAGGTTTTTTGCATCATTAACATTAACAAATAAACATTTAAATCGAGGTATGTTTGGGAGATACCATGTCATTCAACAATTCAAGCAATTCAATGATACTTTTATTTGTCCACCCATTTCTTACCTTGATGTTAAATAATCTTAATATTGCTAACAAACGTGTGAATCTTGTACAGTCGAGATATAAAGCTTTTTTCTAAATCATCTTTCAATAAATCATACATGTGTGCGTGTTAAGAATTTTCTTCTCCAATATCATCAACCATATCCTTCATGTGATCTTCACAATATACATTAGACTATGGAGATCGAGATACAATTGAGAGGTTTACAATTTCACTATGTTAGGTCCACGTTGTATAACTCTTTAAGAAATCATCACAAATAAAATGTTCTCTTACCAACTTAATTGGTAGTCGTCTCTCGTTTAAACAATTAACACATGGTCAATAATATTTTCCATTCAAAAGTCTTCTTTTTCGTTGAGCAGATTGTAGAAATTCTTCAACATCATTATCATATACACCACTAACTCAACTAGCATTCACCCAACTGCGATCTATTTCTACATAACATAAAATCCATTGTTTATTTATGAATATCGCCCATTCATTAAAAAAATATAATACTTTGCAAACTGCCAAAATGGACAGCTGAAGTTCATCATAATGATTGTCATTACTACTTCCTTTAATTTTAAAATATAATTTGGGATATGAATTCAATTTTTATATTGAATCTTAAATAGGAAACTAAGAAACAACACAACTATAAAATTGATGGAATAACACTTAAAATATGAACTTTTCTAAACATATTGTTGAGTGTTGAACACCCTTAGACCCAAAACCAACACGTTAACATTACTACTAATACCAGCGCACAACAATTAAATACTTGGAAAAGCAGTAATCAAATATAAATCATAATCCTGAAAATAAATTTCATGAATCATGGGGTAAACAAAAAGAAGAAGAAATAAGAAAAGGCCCAAAAGTGTTAATAGGTTGAAATACTCTCTAATTTCTTATGATATGCATTTAAGACAACTAAGGATTCTTTTGAAGAACTTGAAATATAACACTTGTAAATTTCTTAGTTGTTTTGTAATAAATTCATAATATCCTTTTTATATATCAATATGGCAATAGTGGCCCTTGCAATAAGTTGGATAGAACAAAGCAAATAGAAACCCATGCCCTATTCAACAATAGAGTCACTAAAGTAGCTTTGAATCAAGAACAACCAAATTCAATTTTTGTATACTACATTTACTTATCCATACATGATTTTTTTTTGTAAACATTCCCTATATTATTCAATTTCTTTTCCATTTCTAAGAAGGCACTCTACCCTGTTACAAAAAATTCTATCTTATGAAAAACAAAGATGATGTACGTTACCATAAGAAGACGCATCTCAATGGAAGAGAAAGAATATGTTGGGAGGGGAGTGCCACTGTAAGGGTTTGAGAGTCTCGTTTGAAGCCCACCATAAAGCAGGACCAAGAGGCACAGGTTGAGCACGATGCAGCGGTAGACTAGGAGGGTTGAGCGGCGACGATGGTACTGGCAAAAAAATTGCTTTAGGGCGACAATGGCAGCCTAAAAGAATTGTTTTTCGGTATGAAAGAGGCACACAACAATGGTGAACGAGGCGCAAGTGGAGGATCAAAAACAGGTAGAACCAGCTGCGAGAGAAAACAAAGAACCGGGACGAATGAGAGAAATGGAAAGGCACAAGCTTTGAATAAAAACATATACTACGTCGATTCTCTCTAACAATTGATGTAGTATCATGTGTTCTTTTTTGAGTTCAATTCAAATGTCATACTACATTGGCTACCCGAACAACCGATGTTATATTATTTTTTGTATTTACGAAATTGCCACCGATATTTTCTATTACATCATTTTATTAACGAGTTATAATAATAATTCATAAAAAGTAGCATTTTTGTGACAAGTGTAGTTGTAATCATTATTAAATGAATTATATTTTATGACAGTTGAATATGCTATCATAAAAAATACATTTTTCTTTTAAAAATTTTGTTTATTTAATCAATTTCTACTTACATCATAAAAAGTGCATTTTTTTTCTTCTAATTTTTATTTATTTAATCAATTATCTACTTGCATAACAAATACTTTGTATACAAGATACACTTATATGACAAAGATTTTTGAACAAAAAATTTTAGTTATACATTAACTATAACAAAACTTTACTAAAATTTAATTTACACAACTACACATAAACATGATCATTACAACAAATATTTAAAAGAAAAAAATGTCAACTATCTTGAACTATATAACACCTCATTCTTTAATGGGATAAGTAATTGAGTATCTACCTGCTTAAACATTTATTCAATCAATAAAAGATAAAATTAGTTAATTTTTTAATATTTAAGATATTTGAACTAATTGTATGTTATCTCTCTTTAAGAGACACTATTTTTTACGATATAAAACACCCATTATTTATGTTGATCATAAATGTGAAAATCACTTTCTAAAATTGGTTTAACATGTGCTCTGGGAAACACAAGTTAAGGAGGAAACTCTGGATCACAATTTATGCAAGAAAACGTGAACATCAAACACTTGTTGAAAGATGCAATGCATTGAGAAACTATATAAACCACAACAAAGAGTGGGAAAATATGCATCAAAAAAATTAACACTAATTAACAACATTTGATTCTTCATGCAACATAAGATGGACTCCCAAAATGCAAGCTACAATGTTGGGCAAGCCAAGGGTCAAGCTCAGGTCTACCTTCAACCTCTTCTCTTTGTAGTGTGTTGATGTTCACGCATGCTCAATATTCAGAAATCATTGAAAGGTTTTTGTATGATATTGCAGGAAAAGGCTAGCAACATGATGGACAAGGCTAGCGATGCTGCTAATTCTGCTCAAGATTCCATGCAACAGGTTCTTCTATTATTTGTTTCCCAACTTTTATCTAAATCAAAGCATGTTGAAACATTCATGTTTAATCCATATTTACAATAATATTCATATTGACATTCGAATGTAAAGAATCTTACATGGTTGTTGAATTAGAAAAAAACATGCATGATAAAAGTAAGTGTATTTTATTGTGTATAGGTTGGGCAACAAATGCAGGAAAAGGCACAAGGAGCTGCTGATTCTATCAAGAGTGCTTTGAATTCAAAGAATTAAAAAGCTAAATGGATCGTTAATTATGCTTGAATTTCTTCCCTTCAAATAAACCTTGTTTTTGTTCATCTACATATTTTGTAGAAATGTCATTCTTTTTTATATTAGATGTATTTATCTTATTTCAATTTGTAGAAACATCATTCAATTTTATTTCAAATGTAACCATTTTCCTTTGATTTGGGAAACCAGATTCTTTAATGATCAAAGACTCAAAGTTTTAAATATGAATGGTTCTAAAATCTTGTAGAAAGACATTGCTAACACCAAAATGTTAGATCTAGCCATTTATAAGTACATTTTGTTGAGTTCTTTTCAACAAGCAACAAGTTTATCTATCAATTAAATTACTTCTCAATCCTACAATTTGTTTTAAATTCTATTAGGCAAACATTTTGGAATTTTGAATGCAAAGCATTTGTTTTGATGAATTGAAACATTTTTCACTTAATTAAAATTATGTTAAATCACTCTTTTGGTCCTTATATTTGTCAAGTAATGTCAAATTGGTCCTCTAGTTTTTCTTTGTCTCAATTTGGTCCTTGTTTTTTTTTTAATGATTCAATTTGGTCATTGCCATCAATTTTGACCAAACGGTGTTAAAGTCAATGCCACATGTCAATTTATGATTTTTTTTATTTCTGAATTTTTGAATTTTTTTATTTTTATACGTTTCACTTCACAATTGTGTTACACATAAGTTTAAGAACTAAATTTCAAGTTCAAAACAAAACTCAAATTTAAAGTTTTGTATAAAATTTAAGTTAATTTGAAAATATCTTTAGAAATATTATTAACAAAAACGTTAATTTTAGTAAAAATATCATCATAAGATTTACAGAAAAATAAATTGAGTCTCAATTTAAGGAGGGACAATATTGTTCTATTTTTACAAAAATTGAGACTAAAAACAATTATAGGCAATAAATTGAATCATTTTGACACGTGGCACAATTGCAATGTGACACGTGTAAAAAATTAAAAAAATTAAAATAATTAATTAATTAATTAACACGTGACATTGACTTTAACATGGTTTGGTCAAACTAACACTAAAGATCAAATTAAATCATTTTAAAAAAAAATAAGAACTAAATTGAGATAAAAAATACTTGAGAACCAAATTGATATTATTTCACAAATAAAAAACCAAAAGAATAATTTAACCTTAAAATTACAATTGTAACTTGAAAATAAAAAAGGTCTTTTAATTATTTTATTCAGTTTGATTTATCTTTTTGATAAAAAAAAAACTCAATTTAGTTTCTTATATTTCAAACTCTAACGTGAAATTTTTTTCCATTTACACCGAAATGAGTGAGATTACACATTTGTTTTATTTTCTAAAATTAAAAAGCATAATATACTTATTATGAGTTTCTTAAAATGATAAAATAAATCAAAACTTAGAGCAATGTCAAAAGAAGTAAACTCAATCACAAGAATTATTTTGTTGTGTTAGACTAACGGTCTTTCTTGAACAGTTTAACATTAATAACCTAATATAACATATTTTTTTTGTCTAATTTTAATGAGATACATTTATGTTTCTGTAATAATATAAGATGAGAATGTTCATTAGTTAAAAGATAACATTCAACACATCCTTCATCATAGAAGACATAAGTTCATTTTTTGTTTTTTGTAAGACTAAAATATACAAAAGTTGACTTACGAATGTCAACGAAGATTTTAACACAATAAATCAAATATTTTCTAAAAGTGTACATTAAATTTGGTATTATTAATATAAATAAATAAAGGTGTATTTTAAATTTAATATTATCAATATAAATTTTAAATTTAATATTATCAATATAAGAAAGGGATGTTAAGAATATAAGATATTTTATATATAACATGATGATCGCAAAAAAAATAAAAAATAAAAAGTTGTCGGTTAAATGCTACCTCCAATTGATAAAGATCATTTTTTATAATGATTAAAATGCACTTTTTATGTGAATTTTAAAGCTGACATAGATACAACTAACATATAAAAGTATTACTTTTCATGATAGTTGAATAACAATGATAGTTGAATAACAGTGTTATAGAAATTTCACTTTATATATTAATTTTAAAGATTTATCTGAAAAAATATTGAAATATGTCACTTCATTATAAAAAAAATTATTAAATAATGATTAGTTTTAGTGATTAAAAATATGTTTAAAGATTAATTTAGAGATTAATTTTCTAATTAAAATTAATTTAGAAATCAAATTTTTCTAACCAAAATCTTAATAACTAATGTTAGTGACCAAACTTAGAGATCAAATCATAATAGAAATTATTTTAATTGTCAAATTAAAAACCAATTTGAAACTAGAGCTGTCAAAATGGTTATAACCCGCAAACTAACACAGTTCACCACGGGTTGAGACCGGGTTGGGTTGAAAAAAAAAATTAGAAATTTCAATACGGATCAAAAATGAACCTAACCCACTAAGAACCCGACTCATTCGAATTGAACCTGTGATGAATCAGGTTAGCTCACCAACCCACTAATAAATTTTAAATATTAAATATATATATATATATAATATTAAAAAATAAAACCCTAAATCTAAATGATATTCTCTTTAATTCACCACTGCATCTTTTGTTTGTTGTTGTCATCTTCAAACTGCTGCTACCAGACTCAGCATTATTTGTTTGTTCATATTTTCACGGTTCTAACTTCTATCTCTCATCTCTCCCTTACTTTCACTTCATAATTTATTTTGAAACCTGCAAAATATTTTTAATTGGCTAAAACCCCTTTGAAAAAAACCCTTCCTAATGCATTGGTTTCTATTTTTGTGGTACCATGTGTTCGTTTCAAAGATATAAAACTATTTGTTTTCCTTCTTTTACATTTTTTTCATGTGTTCTTTTTCAATATGCAACTTGATGTAGTTGTTAGATAAGTGGCATCCAAGAATATCTTATAAGTATCTTGCACTAACCATGCTCAAACGAGTTGAATACTGGTAATTTATTGGTCCCTTATATATTGTTTTAAAGTTATGCTACTTACACTTTTGGTTGTTTGTTTATATAATTTATGTTTGCGGTAATTACAGAACAAAATGAATTTTGAAACAGTAAATGATCAATGTGTTAATGATACTTTAAATGATTCTTTGCCACCAACCGTATAAGAGATTGAAAATGAGGGTACAAATTTTGATAGAGAAAGTAAGAGACCTAGTGGAACTACTTCTAAGGTTTGGGATCATTTTACAAAAATTGGTATAAATGAAGGTAAAGAAAAGGCAAAATGTAATGCATGTGGTGCAGAATATGTTTCCGGTGGTTCAAATATAGGGACTTCAACAATGTTACGTTATTTGTCAAAGTCTACGATTATAAAGAAATTAAAAGACAATGACATGGGGAAAATGATAATTGATCATACTAGGAAATTAAGATCTAGGGAAATTGACCAAAAAGTTGTAGATGACCTTATTTCAATGGCTATTATTCAACATGGGCTTCCATATAATTTTGTGAAATATAAGTGAATTAAATAATTGTTTGTATATCTAGCTCCAGAATTAAGAGTTCCAAGTAGGAATACAATTGTGTCTAATATTTCAAATAAATTTTATGAACACAAAGAGAGGGTGAAACTCGTAATGCATAAATCTCATAGCCGAATTTGTTTGACAATTGATTGTTAGACTTCTATAAATTAAGAAGGTTTATTTGTTTGACTGCTCATTTTGTTTATCTGAGTTGGAGGTTGTAGAAAATTATTGCCTTTTGTAAATGGAACCTCCACATATTGGTCATGATTTGGCACACAAAAATTTTGCTTTGTTGCTTGATTGGGGAATAAATAGGAAGATTTTTTCTATCACATTAGACAATGCTAGTGCCAATGAGGTGATGCAAAAAATTTTGCGTGAATAATTGAATTTGCAAAATAGTTTGATATGTAATGGTAATTACTTTCATGTAAGGTATAGTGCACATGTCTTGAATATTATTGAACAAGAGGGATTAAGGGTGGCTTCTGATGCTTTACACAAGATTAGAGAGAGTATCATGTAAGAGGATTGGAGGCAAAAAAAAATTGCATTTAAAGAATGTGTTATTCAAGTGAGGGGTATTGATACCAAAGTAGGTTTGAGAATGGATGTTGCTACTAGATGGAATTCTAGCTACCTTGTGCTTGAGAGTGCAATTAGATATCGACATGCCTTTGCAAGTTTGGCTATCCATGATACAAGTTATGTTCATTGTCCATCAAATGATGAGTGGAAAAGGGCTGAAAAAATGTGTGAGTTCTTGAAGCCATTTTATGTAATGACTAATTTGATTTTAGGTTCTTCTTATCCAACTTCAAATTGTTACTTCATGCAAGTTTGGAAAATTGAATGTTTGTTGCGAGAAAATGCAAAAAGTGATTATCCGACGATTAAAGATATGTCATCGAGTATGATGAACAAGTTTAGTAAATATTGGGATCACTATTGTGATATTCTTGTTATTGGGGCTATTCTTGATCCACAAATGAAGTTTGAAGCAATTCGATTTTGTTATTCAAAGATTGATCCTTCTACTTGTGAAGAAAAGATTAATTTTTTAAAGGATAATATGTATAAGTTGTTTGAATAATATGTCAAATTAAATCCAAATGAGTCAAAGAGTTCAAGTTCTCAAGTTTCTCCTCGACCACAACTTACTTCTTTTACGAATGATGAGCAAGTGATGAATGCATTTGATGTGAGTTTTTAATTCTCAAATCTCTCATTTAACACAACTTGCTTTATTTTATTTCTTACTTATGAATGACATTAAATATTTTTCATATTGTCTTAGAAATATGTTGATTATTTGAGCTAACATGTTAATGACACTAGAAGGTCTGAATTGGATCTTTATTTAGATGAAGGAAATTTTGATCCAAGTTTTTTTGATAAATTAGATGTATTGAGCTATTGGAGGGATCGTGGAGATCATTATCCAAACTTGTCTAAGATGGGTTGTGATGTGCTTAGCATTTCAATCACTACCGTTGCTAGTGAGTATGCCTTTAGTCTTGGTTCTCATGTGCTAACTAAATATCGTTCTTCCATTCTTCCAGAAAATGTTGAGGCACTCATTTGAACACAAAATTGGTTGCATGGTTTTGAACTAACGAGTAACATTATTGTTAGTACTGTGAAATTAATTTAATTATTTATTACTTAGTCTTTTAATATTATTAGTTAACATTCTTTTTTCTTGTTTTATTGTAGATGGGGATAAAGAAGATGCTTCAAGAGATGAAAATGTTGTGGATTTATCCATTCAAGACTCTAATACTATAGTTTGATAAGTGACAAGAATGATTTGATGTTAGATAGTAATTTGTATTTTGTTGATTTTGGTTTGTATTTGGAGTTTAACATAATTTTGGATTTTATTTGGATTTTATTGAAGTTTATTTAGATTTTAATCATAATTATAATTTAGTTTTCTTGGGACTGAAGAAAACAAAATTGTGTTTTTTTTTTTAAATTAAGTGAGTCAGTGAGCCAACCTGTTTAACCCGTCAATCCGTAATGAGTCGGGTCAGATTCTTTTGTTTTTTTTTGCTTGCTAATAAGTGAGTTGAGTTTTATTGACCCACTAAATAACCAATCCGTAGTGAGGCGAGCCAGATGAGTTGGGTGACCCATTTTAACAACTCTATTTAAAATTATTTTAATTATCAATAATTTTAACTTATAAATTAGTATCTAAATTAACTAATTACTTTTTATCTTTAAAATTAGTTATTATTCAATAATTTTCTTATATTGTGTACACACTTTGTATCACTGGTCTAGAAAATTCTACTTTCTTTCATGGATTTGGTTATAATTATCATTAAAAAGAAATAACATTTTCGTGATATCTATAGTTTTAACCATTATATAATAGAATGCATTGTTTTTTATGATGGCTATATATATCGTCATATAAAGTGCATTTTGCTCTTAAAAAATTATTTATTTATTCAATTCCCTATTTTTCTAACTTATCACGTAACATTCACATTCATAACTTTCTAATTGAGACGTGCAAGTTAAATACAAATAATACAATATAATTTATATATTAAAATTAAATATATTTCACAATAAAAAATACTAACTTATCATTTGCAGTATTTTAAAAATCTTTACCGTAATGAATCTCAATTAACTCAATATAATAATCCCAATACTATATTAGTGTCCCATTAAACTATTTAGTCACATAATACCATTTTTCGTCATTGACCCAAGATACCAGCATTGAATGTAACTCACATAGTTTCTCATCCTAACAAATCATAAAGTCACTTATAATGTCGTCCAAATTTGTTCACATCTAACCAGTATCAATAATCAATGGTGCAATAGAAAAACTTCTAAACTTAGTTACAACTAATAAAGACAAACTACAAAACATCAATAACATTACAATACTACATATTATTACTACAAAGAAAATCTTTAATTAGAAATCAATCTTTTATACCAAAAATATTACTATACTGACTAATTTAGATACCAATTTATAAAATTATAAATTATTGATTACTAAAATAGTCACTGTTATGAATACAAAATTATAATTGGTCACTAATTAATTAGAGACCAATTTAGCAACTAAGTCATTTTCGTAATCAAAACCTAGGTAGCTAATTTTTAGTGACCAATTTTTTTTGGTAGCTAAAACCATAGTATCTAATTTTAAATACCAATTTAGTGACCAATTATAATTTTTTATTTACAATAGTGACTATTTTAGTAACCAATAATTTTTAGTTTTGTAAATTAGAATCTAAATTGGTTAGTATAGTTATTAATCATTATTGGTCACTATTTAGAAGTTTTTTGTAATGTACTTTTTATATTACTGTGTAAAAAAATTGAAAGTTAAAAAAAACATTATTTCTAGCGAGTTGGTATATACCATTAAATAATTGGCCAATAATTTTTTTCTTTTTTTGGTAGTGAGTGGGCAACATTCCAAAATTGACATAAGATGTATTCTTTCAAATGTAAGTGGAGGAGGAAAATGTGAATCTTAGTTAGTTTGTGTGGTAAAACATGAGAAGAGGCAAAAACACGTGTTGAAAATTGCAACATATAGACAAACTATATAAGTTACAACAGAGAATGAGAAAATGAATCAGAAAAACAAAATTAAACAAAACTTCATTCTCCATAACAATTTAACACACAAGAATATCGAAGATGGATTCTCAAAACTCCCAAAACGCAAGCTTTAACGCTGGCCAAGCCAAGGGCCAAGCTCAAGTCTACCTCCAACCTCTTTTCTTGTTAATGTGTTGATGTTCATGCATGTACGATATTCATAAAACATTGACAAGTTTTTTATGGTATTATAGGAAAAGGCTAGCAACATGATGGACAAGGCTAGCGAAGCTGCTCATTCTACTCAAGACTCCATGCAAGAGGTTCTTCTATGCTTCATTTCTTAACTTCTATGCAAATCAAATCATGTCATAATATTCATGTCCAATCTATATTTACAATAATATTCTTATTGATATATGAATGTAAAGAGTTTTGCATGGTTATTGAATTAGAAATTAAGAGGCGCGATAAAAATAAGTGTATTTTGTTATGTATAGGCTGGACAACAAATGCAGGAAAAGACACTAGGAGCTGCGGATGCTATCAAGAGTGCTTTGACAAAGAACTAATGGAACTAAATGAATCGTTAATTATGCCGAACTTTCCTTCTTTTCGAATAAACCATGTTCCTGCTCATCCATATGTTTTTGCAGAAACATCCATACCTTTATTTTAGATGTATTGATCTTACTTCTATTTGTATAAGCATTCAATTTTATTTCAAATGTAACCATTTTCATGTGATTTAGGAAACCAAATTCTTTAATGATCAAAGACTCGTTATTCAACTAGAGCAAATTATTTTTTAAAATTGTGTCCTTCTTGAATAAACTTACTTAAATTGAACTTATGTGTAGCGTAAGTGTTTGTCGTAAGGATAATAAGATAATTACTAGTTCATTTGATCAGCCTATAAAGTAGTTTAACAAAAACAAAAGTATTTTATAAGGTGTATCAAAATAATTAATTTTAAAAGCTTGGAAGTTATAAACTACAAGTTACTAAAAAATGGTTTAAACTAGTCAGTCAAAAATTTAAATTTATAAAAATAAATATATTAAATTTGTTATAAAATAAAGGAGAGAAAGAGAATAGAGAGTAGAGACTGATTTTCTGTGTATTATTATCAATAGGAGAAGTCCCTATTTATAGATACAAAAGGAAACCCAAGGAATACAACTCAATGGTTACAACACTAATGATAACATCAATAGCAATCAATCATAGGTAACTACTAACAACTCAATGGACATCTATACATTTCATAACACTCCCCCTTAGGTGTCCATTGATTAGAGAACGTGCCTCGTCAAAACCTTACTAGGAAAAACTCTTTGGGATAAAAACCTAGTTAAGGAAAAAGAGTACATCATTCTTCATTCTTCAATATAATATTATTCATCACATATTCTATTTCCTCTCCCCCCCCCCCCCCTCATATAAACTTTCATCTTTAAGAAGTCGGAACCCAAACTTATGAAAAAATATATTGTTTGTGATCAATTGTTGTGAGGATCAGATAAATAACCTACATCTACATAACTCATTTGATTTTGAATCATTTGGATAAAATAAGGTTATATTCAAAGTACCCTTAAGGTAACAAAATATATGTTTTACACTAATTCAATGTTTTATTGTAGGTGAATAATTATATCTTGCTTAACAAATTTATAACAAATACTATATCAAATCGAGTATAATAAGCAAAATACATTAGTGCTCTGATAACATTAAAAATATGGTATTTCTTAACCAAGAAGTTCTTTATCATTGTTAGGTCTAAAAGAACATTTATCAACATCTAACAACCTCACAATTGAAGTGTAAAAATGTATCACTTGTCCATATAGAACTTTTTAAGCACCTTCATTATATAAACCTCTTGATGTACAAAAACACTTGTGTTTAAATACTCATTTTGTAATCTTAAACAAAACTTTGTACTTCCAAAATCTTTCATCTCAAATTCTTTCTTTAAGAAATCAATTGTCTTTGTGAACTTATTAGAAGTTCCAACAATGTTTATGTTATCTGCATAAACAACAATTATGACAAATTCATTTTTCGATATTTTCACATAAATACAATGATAAGTACCTTTCTTTTAAGAAGTACTTACAAGGACAAAATACATCTTGATTGCTTTAATCCATAAAAGGGACTTGTTCAATTTTATTGAATAATCGACTTTAGAATTTGCATTATTGGGTAAATAAAATCCTTCAGGGATTTTCATATAATTATTATTCTTTATAATATTATTTTACGCAAAAATCCATTTGTACTAAATGAGTTTTACACCTTCAAGTGTGTAGACTACAGGTCCACAAACCTTTTGTTTAACAAGCAAATATAATTTTGCTTTTATTTCATCTTTCCATTTGGCCTGTCATTTCTTTGTCAACAATCTTGATCCTCATTATCACTCATAACATTCATCGTTATATTATATGTTAAGGCATAGTCAACATTGACTTCATTTTGGTTCCATAGTATCTTATTCATGACATAATTTATTGAGATCTCATCATTTTCAACAATTTTAGGTACTTGAGGTTCTTCTGGAACCAAAATTCTTCTGGAACCCAATTATTAATTATGTCAAATGAATCTTTTGTGATTTACACCTCCTCGATTAGGTCATCTTGTCTTTTTAGCTCCTTTTCTCATTTGAGGATTTTTTATCTTTGGAACCAATAAGCTTACCACACTTTAATCATGTTATGAATTAATATCAATTCTATTTGGAGCATTAGTAGTTGGTATATGTGGTTTAATTACCCTGTTTGTGTCAGTAAAAACATCTTATAATTGATTATCTAATTTGGAAATGAATTATCATTTAAACTTCGAGTTTATATTATTTTGTACGAGGATCAAGACAAGACAATGATAATTCGTTCCAACCGATATCCTTTTCCAATTATTTTCTTTCTCCCCCTAATGTTGGAAAAACTTATTCATCAAAAATAAGAGTTGATAAATCAAACTGTAAATATGTCACATATCCAACATATATTCTCAATCGTCTCTAAAGACATAGCCCCTTTTGGTGGGGAAATTCGATCATATACAAAAATTATTAAATGAGACAATTAGGTTACTGACCAAAAACCAACTGCATAATAGAATAATTATGATAACTTGATGACTTGATGTGAATCAATCATGTATCATGTAAAATTACATATCTCCAAGTAGTCATTGGAAGATTAGCTCTCATAAGTAATGGTCTTGCAACCAACTTTAGACGTTTTATTCATAATTCTACAAGTCCATTTTGAGCATGAACATATGTTCTACTGGATGTTCAACAACAATTCCCATTGACATACAATACTCATGAAAAAGATAAGATGTAAATTCATCAGCATTATCAAGACAAATTTTCTTAAACGGGTAATTTGGGAAGTGATCTCTTAACTTAACTAATTGTGCCAATACTTTGCAAATGCTTGAAATAAAGTTGATAATAAACAAACATGTGACCATTTAGTTGATGCATCAATTAAACCATGAAATATCTAAATGATCCACATGATGAGTGCATTGGACCACAAAATCACCCTGTATTCATTCCAAAAGACGAGATTGACTCATTTCTAAAGTTTTCTAGTGATGGTCTTATTATCAACTTTCCTTGTAAACATGTATTACATGAGAAATCATTGGATTGAAGAAATTTTTTGACTCTGAAGTGGGTGTCCACAAGAGTTTTCAACTATTTTTTCGCATCATGATAAATCTAGGATGACCCAATTGATCATGCCAAACAAGGAATTTCTTTTTGATTCATAAACTTCTGACAATGATATGTATTTCAATTGTACTAATACATGTGTAGTAAAAGCCATAAGAGAAGATTGATAATTTCTCTAATACACATTTTTTTTATTCAACCCAAGTCCATTGATATAAAGATATTTCATATCTCCTTCATTGTTTGTCTCAATATGATATCTATTTAGACAAATATCTTTAGAACTTAATAAGTTTCTATTAAACTTCTTTGTAGAAGTGTAATAGCTCTTCTGGAGCCTTTAAAACATTATTTGTGATATAAAAATAATGCTAATATTGACTTCTCAAATAACCAAACATGAGAAAAATAAATTAATAATCTTGAGAGTTTAATTCTTGCACTATCAGCAAAATACAATATATTTAGTCTATCCAATATTACTGCATATCAAAATGATCATGTATATATAAATTAAATTTTAAATTTTAATGAACTTAATAACCTCAATTTATTGTAGGTACCATCCAAAATTAATCAACTTCGCAAGTCATATATTATCAAATAATATCAAATAAAACTAAAAGTATAAAATATCATATCCAAAATCTTTGAACCTTTATATATGTGTAGTATAATAAAATTAGAACCACAAATCCATATCAAAACTCTTCACATTCTTAGAAAAAAAATGTATTTTATTTTAATATATCATTTAATGCAATCTTAATTTACCCATTATATTTTAATACTAATCAAGTTCAAATTTATTACCTGCCAAAACCTAAATTTTCTGCACCCAAAAATGCATGGTCCTTTTTATTTACTTTTATTTAAAATTACTTCATTGCCTTGTTACGTCAATTTACTGTACAAAATTCAGTTACATCCTGTAATTCAATTTCAATCAATTAATGCACCATAAATGATGACTTTTTGTATTTAACATTAAAAAATGTGCAATTAATAAAATTCAACATTTCTATTTCTATCATGGGACATTATATATATTCTTTAAGAAAGACTTTTCAATTATCATGCATATTCCCTACATAATACTAATTCAAGTTTAATAATGTTATTCATGTATCATCCAATATTAGAAAATATCAATATTATACATTTACATTTTTCTAACAATTACTATATATAATAATAAATGTTCATTATACACTAATTTCACATATGCATTTCATAATATAAAAGAAAATATTGATTCTTTCTTATAGATAACCAACATCAAACATGCATATTTTATATAGTAATAATGCCATAGAGAATTCACCTTCAATTAAATTATAATAAAAATAATTTAATATATAAAACTATATTTTGTATTGTCACATAAAAACTTCTTCTGCAATTTTATAAAATAAAGTTATTAATACTTCCATTTAGTTTAGCTAAAAAAAACAACAATATCAAGATGAGCGACATCCATATTTTTATAAACACAAAGTGTGTTTCTATGTTCTTATCCATGTTTTTTAGGATGCTTTTATGTAAGACAAGTATGATCCAAATGGTCTTTACCACCATAGTGGTAAATTATATTTTCATATTATTTATCATTGTTTTCATCTTCTTCTTTTCTCATTTTCATACTATTGTTCAACTTCTGATGATAAAATTTCTCTTTAAAATTTCCTTTATGATCACAAAAATATGGATAAGATGTTGCTGCATTCACTTCTGGGAATGAAGCATAACCAATTTAGTCTCATGGATGTTACTCCATTCACTTCTGGGAATGAAGCATAACAAATTTGATCTCATGATTTTTCATAAAAAAACGATACTGTTATTATAAGAGCAAATTATTTCTCAGATGCTTTATTTCTTTCTTTCCTTTTGTTAGAGCATCATCAAGACTCATTGCATCTAGATGTATTTCAGTCTCTAATACTCAAGAATATGAGTAATTTTTTCTTATAATATCAAAAGTCATAAATTTAAATTTTGTAAGGTTTGACTTTTTGAAAAAAAAACTAGCTCATAAAATATTGATAATAATCAAATTTTATTTATGAAACTATAAAATTAATATAGACAATAATTAAAATAATCAACATCACAATAAAAATAATAATAATAATAATAATAATAAGACAGATGAAACTTGATAAAGTCAAATAATTTTTTATCACAAAAAATAAGAATATAAGACAAAATTGTCAATAAGGAAAGAGTTAGAAAGAGCCTGGATTGAGGTACGCAGAGTAGAGATGGCAAATAAACTCGTCCCCGTGGGTATTGCCCGAACCCGTCCCCATTTTGATGGGGGATCCCAGCATTGACTGGGTATGGGAAATCCCCGTTTTCAATTAGGTATGGGGATGTATATATGCCCGTCATAATACCCATCCTGCCACATCTTCCTCCCTATTTAAATTATTAAAATATTAATTAATTAAGTAACTATATATATATATATATATATATATATATATGTATATATATATATATATGTATATGTATATGTATATATAGATATAAATATATATATATATATATATATATATATATATATATATATATATATATATATATATATATATATATATATATATATATATATATATATATATATATATGTATATATATACTTTTTTTATTTTTTATTTCTTCTAATTATTTGGTTTGTCATGAAATGCATTTACATCTCTAATTTATTTTTCATCTATAACAATATATAAA
>Ga0214544_1008109_pt1 | contig 17842 bp, 10 predicted proteins | sample CNSS3metaG_FD_160074 | JGI IMG/M metagenome (GOLD analysis project Ga0214544, IMG submission 160074) | Root nodule microbial communities from cowpea collected in UCLA plant growth center, Los Angeles, California, USA - CNSS3 | ecosystem: Host-associated > Plants > Roots > Nodule | place: USA... | reverse complement strand
TTTTTTAGTTACAGTAAATTAGCTAATTAAATTTAACGAAACAAATAAATAAAAAAGTATATTAACTACGTTATTTTCTGGGAATTATTTTTAAAAATGTGTTTTATTTTTAAATTAAATTATATATTTGATCTTTTTATTTTATGAAAAAAAACGTAAAATATTCTTTTCTAATAAACGGTAAGTAAAATTTATAATATATTTCGTCAGACAAAAATTATTCTTGGTATGTATTGAAAATAATATTTTATATAATTTTGATAACATACAATAAAGCATGATTTTCTTAAATATCTTGATGATGGAAATATATATTTATGAAAATATTAAAATAAATGTTTTCCAAAGTTGTGGCATTAAGCTGACAAGAAGCATTTCCGTTTTCAGATTTTTTGCTTTCTTTTTCAGTTTATTTGATTTATTAATTAAAATTAAAAAAAGAAAAGTTGTAGAAGTTGAAAATGATGTGAGGGACGGCACAACGAAAAAAGAGTGTGGAGGTTGTAGAGATATGAGATAATTGTGTTGTGTTGTCTCCATTCATAGGCTTTGTGGGCCAACATCCTTCTTTTTAGGATAATTGATATTTTGAATATTTTTTATTTAAATTTTAATCTATCATTTTAATTAGTTTTAAATCATTACATTATATTATTAAACAAAATTAAAATAAATAATTTAAAAGTAATCGAAATAATAGATTAAAAGTGAGTAAGAAAATTAAATTATAATATTTTTTTATATTCTCAATTTTCTTTTCATTTCTTATATGGTCTCTTAAAAACATCATTATTCTTATTAAATTGTGGTTGAAAAATGTTCGTGTATCATGGGTCTGATTAATATAATTTATAGAAATTATTTTTATTGTTAAAAATTTATAATTGTAAAATATTGTTGAATTTATATCTGAGTTCGGTGGTTAAGTTAGATTGTCATTGTAAGACCCCATTTTTTGTGTTAAAGTGTTGCATCAGCATTGATAAAAAGGTCCAAGGATAACCCATCTTGTTTTTTAGGATCCCCTTAACTGTCCACATGCTTTCCATTCTGTCTCATTCACCAAAAACAGTTCCCACTCTTCCTTTTAATGTTGAAGTAGGAGTTGTGTTAGGGCAGCTGCAAAATCCCCCTTCCAGTTAGCGAAAACTATCTTTCACCACATAAGTTGAGCTTTAAAACTCTATCCATTCGTTCTTCTTTGTTTGGTAGCTCTAGTTGTACGTGAGTCTCATTTGTGGTCCCATTCTTGTCTCCCGTGGTTTGTTTTACAACTTTTTAAATCTGCTTCATGTCCCAATGCTTCTCTCTTAAGGGTTTCTTGAGTTATTTCTCAGTTTCGAGGTAAGGGAAGTTAGGGTTAAAGTTTTTTATGCTTATTGCATGTTTTCTGGTTTTAAATCATGTTTATGATGTTTGCTCGCTGTTGTGGTTGCCTGGAAATGGTTGAAATGTTGTTTGGTATTGCTTTTCTGGTTTACATGCGTGAGTAGGAAAGAGTTCTGTTGTTTTCGCCCAAACGAACAATCCTCGCCTAAAAACTCTATTGCTCTTCTGGTTTTAAATATTTGTTTTCTTGTCTTGTCGGATTAAATAAAGAAATATATCCACAATTTACATTTAAATCAACTTAGATGGAAGAGGTTAATGCATTTAGATGCATTTAAATCGACTTATATCTCACGTTTTTTCTACTTAAAAGAGGTTTAATGCATTTAGATGAAGTCATTCCAACTTCAATAATAACTTTTAAATTGTACCATCTGACCAGAAGTTTTTTTTTTTATATAAAAAAATTACTTTCAGATGAAATGATTTTTTTTTAAAATATGAGACTACACAATTCAAAAGCCTTTTTTTTCATGTCAAATGATTTTCGGATTGTATAATCAAAAGTTAGAAATATTTTCAAGATTACACAATATGAAAATCATATTCTACGTAAAAAGGTTTCTAAAATTGTGTAATCTGGAAGACATTTTGACTCCAGTTTTTTTATTGCAATTTTGGAAAAAACTTTAAAACCCATATGGCAAAGTGTGGGGGCTTCTCCCTACACCTCCAAAAAGTTCTAATGCACCCCCAAAAATTAAGTGTGCAGTCCATTTTACCCCTCTGACTTACCTCTGACTTAAGTAGGTAAAAGTAATTAAAATAATTACAGCGTTAGGTGAACTGAGAGTTGAGAGTTGTATTTAGTTCTTATGCTGCACCCTCGACAAGTCACTTTCATTGCTGTTTTTAGAACCTCTACGGCTTTCACTCTCAATTGTCAATTATGTTTACACTTTCGCTGGTTGCATTAGGTTTATCGAAATGTTGTTCCGTTTTTCACTTGTTTATGTTTTATCATCTTAAGATACGTAAGTTATTGTTTGACGTCTATCATCCATCATTCTAAAATACTATCAGATGCATGCATCTTATAGTTCAACTTTCATATATCAACGCATTTTATACATTAAGCTTTGTATATACCAAATGCATTTTGTATATACTGAATGCATGGTTATGAATGGGTGATTTGTGTTTCAAGATGCTGATAGATAATGACATGGAAAAGAGAAAAAAAAACTCAGAAAGCATACACCGGCTTTTCGACATCCAGTTGTGCCCAAAAATGGATTTAGAAATTTGTTTCAAAAATTAAACAAATTTCGACACTCGATTTTCCAGAAAACGGATTTAAAAAAGCATACACCGACTTTCGACATTCGGTTGTGCCTAAAAACAAATTTAGAAATCCACTTCACAAAGTAAATGGATTTTGACATCCGGTTACGAATCTTTTATATTATTAAATTTTTAAGTTGTTTATATTTTTTGTGATTTATTATATATTTGTTTAATTTATACCTTTTTTTCAAACTTATAAAAATTAAATATTTTGTTAAATCTTTAATTCTTAATTTTGAATTTGTTTTTAATACAAACCGGCTTATAACCACAAGTTTCATTTTACACAAACCAAAAATCGAAATCCGGTTTTTATTTTGCTTATTTTTCTTAATTTCTTTTTTTGAATTTTGAAATGTTTTCTAATTATTTCAAATATTTTGTTAGTTATGCTGATTCTGTTAGTTAGCTTTAGGTATAATATTTTATTTATTTAACGTATTTGTTTTATATTTATATTTTTAATTTTATTAATTGGTTGAAAATTTAATTTCTTTTTAATTTAATGTTCAATAGCTTTTTAATATTTTTTTATTTGTTATTTTATTTAATTTTTTATTTAATGTTTATTGTTTTAATAATATTTTTTTATGTTTTGTTTATTTTTTAAAGTTTTTTATTGTGTATCATATAATTCTTTATATGTAATGTTATTTTTCAATTTTTTTTTTAAATTTAAAAATATTATTCATTTATAATTATTTTAAATTTTTATTGTGTATCATATAATTATTTATATGTATTGTAATTTTTTATATTTCAAATTTTAAAAAATTTAAAAATATTATTATTTTTTAATATAGTTATATATAATATAAACAATCTAAAATTAAATAATTAATATAGAAATATAAAAAAGTTGAAATTAAATCTGATAAATAAAATCAAATAAATAAATAAAAACATTAAAAGCTAACAAATAATAAATAAGTAAAAATAACTTGAAAATAATTGAATATAATTAATCTAGATACTATAAAGGCAAATATTTTAAATAAAAATTTGTCATTATTAATTAAAAATTAATAAAGTAAAAATAACTATAAAATATATAATTAAAAAATATATGAAAAATGAAATTAAAAATAAAGTAATAAAATGAATAAAAAAATAACAAATTAAAACAAAAATAACAAAAAATAAATATATAAAAACTCAAGTTCAGAATTAAAAAAATAATAAATATTAATAAAATATATTATAAAAAAAATTAAACAACAACTTAATAATAATAATCAAATTGAAATTAAATTCTGTATGTAAAATAAATAAAAAAACTAAACAAATGGAATTGGAATGTTGGTATACATATATCAACTTTAAATAAAAAAATAATTTACCAACCGGACTTCATTGCCGATATATAATTTTATTTAATGTAAAATCTAAAATTAAATAATTAATATATAAATATAAAAAAATTGAAATTAAATCTTATAAATAAAATCAAATAAATAATAAAAACGTTAAAAACTAACAAATAACAAATAAGTAAAAATAACTTGAAAATAAATAAATCTAATTAATCTAGATATTATAAAGACAAATATTTGAAATAAAAAATTATCATTATTAATTAAAAATTAACAAAGTAAAAATAACTACAAAATTTAAAATAATAAAATTTTATTTAATGTACTTATATAAAATAGAAATAATCTAAAATTAAATAATTAATACATAAATTATAAAATAATTGAAATTAAATCTTATAAACAAATCAAATAAAAAAAATAACAAAATTGAAATCATCAACCAAACTACTAATGCCGGTTAAAAAAAATTGATTTTGAATTTCGGAAGCGAGCTTCGAATGCTGGTAGACAATTCAACCGGGTTTCGAATGTCGGTATACAAAGAAAATAGATTTTGAATTCCGTTATATCACTTAACCGGATTTCAAATGTCGGTTCACAATTACAAATCTGTTTGTTCATCGAATATCGAAAGCTGGTTAAAAATTTTACGGGTTTCGAAATACGGTCTATCCAAATTTGTTTTTCACTTCTACACAGTCTCTGAAACGATCCTACACATAATATATTTTTTCCATGTTCAAACAATAACCAATTCATTCACATTTCCAAGTACATTCAAACAATAACCATAAATAGAAGAATAATGCATACCACTCTTGAGAAAAACAAAGAACCTTTCTTGCAGATTTTTTCAGTGCAACAACCGATGTGGGTTTGGATGCAAAAGGCCTCCTAGTAGTAGCAGATTTCAGATTTCAAATTGGGGTACTCTGAGCAGAAAACATCTCTTTTAATAAAGAGAAAGTGAAGGAGGGAGGTTAAAAGTGGGTGTGAGATTTATGACAGAACCCGTAACTTTAGAGCAGAGCCAGAGAAAATCTTTTATTTTTTTTTTAACTTTTATCGCTGAATAGTCAAAAAATTTAGAGGAGTACTATTGGAAATTTGAAATTTTTTGGGGTGCAGTAAGACTCTTTGGAGATGTAAGCTCCCAAAGTGTGGATCTTCACTTTTATGGAAGTGAAAAAGGAAAGTATGAGGGTGCAAAAACAAATTTTCTTATCCCATCAACTATCCTGCCTGAGTTCAATGAGCGATTACTTTTGGCACCCCATGGTTTCTTTCTGCACACACTGTAGATTTTCCGATTGTGAAATTCAGAAATATGTTCTGGATTATTGTATAATATGAAAATATAATTTGGTCTTTTTTTGTCTAGTTAAATAAATAAAAATTTAAATATATGAAAAGTTATTAAAACCAAATATTTCATTTCGACTGGTTTGATTGACTTAATCATTTAGATTTGACTTAATCCTATTTTTTCATTGATTTTATAATGTTTTAAAAGAATTATTATTATTAAAATAACTAAATTTTATTTGAGCCTTCTCTCCCATTTATTTTTTCTTTTTCATGAGTCTCTAAGTTAATCTCACTAAAAGACATGTTAGTCTTATTATAACAAATTAATATAGAGTACATGAAAAATTATCCTAGAGAGACTTACATGTTATATTGATAAATCTTTAAAAACAACATAAATTAAAAAAAACTAATGTTAAATACTATTTGTAATCAATATGTATTTATGGGTTCGTGATTGGTCGAATTAGCCGTGTTTTGGTATCTTATTCAATATCATGTCTGGTGTAGGTGTTCGAATCGGTGTTTCATGGGTACCTAATTATAGACTACATAATGGTCATGAATTAGATATTTTGAATCAAGATCCAATAAAACAGGTGGAATCTATAATTCATATCTATTTTAATAAGATCAACTTAATTTGAATATTTTTCATAACCAATTTAAATTCGAATAAATCTAGATAAAATCATTTTGTTAATTACATTAAGTATGGTGTGGGATCAATATAATAGAGTTAATGTGGGATCAACCAATGCAATTTGACATGCTTTTGATCCAATGCAATTTAATGTATCGACCGAACATAGATCCTTCTTGATTTGATCAATCTCGATCGCACCTAAGTCAAACTAAACTTGAACTCAATCAAACTCAACTCAATCTTGGCTTGAACCAACCTTATTCTAATTGGACTTAGCTTGACTAGATCCAACCTTAACTTAGCATGAGCTCGAACCAACTTGGTTAGACCAGGGTGCTCAACTAGGGTTTGACTGAATTTTCTCAACCTTGGTTTGGACTAACTCACCTTAACCTCATCCTGGATTGACTCAACTCGATCAGGACCAAGACTAATTTGACTTGACCTTAGCCTTGGCTAACTTGACACAACTTGGTCTTGGGCTAGTTCAATTTGACTTGAGATTAGGTCACTTAGCTAAACTTGGGCTAGGGATAACTTAGTTTGACCTAAACTAAGGCCAACTTGGCTCAACCTAGGTCTGAGTTGACTCATGTCAACTTAAGTTCGACCAACTTACTCAACTTGGGCTAGCATCGACTTGATAAAACTTGACTTGAGTCAACCTAGGCCAAGGCCAACTCCCTTTGACCTTTGCCCTAGCAAACTCAACTCAACCTGGGTTTAACAAACTCACCTCAACTATAGATCAAGCTAGCTCGGTTCGACTTGGTCTCAAACCAACTCGCATCGATCTCAACTTGAGTAGACTTGGGTCAAGTGACTTGGCTCAATATGAGTCATCCCAAAACTTGGGATTGAGCTAACTTAACTTGTTTTAAGTTTGGATTGCTTCACTTAACCTGGACTCAGGACGACTTAACTGGACCTTGGCTTGATCCGATTCATTTCGACATTTGACTTAGATTAATTTGTCTTGAACTATATTTAAAACCAACTCAGCTCGACTTTTAGTCTAAGGTGACTTGATCCAACCTTTACCAATTTAGTTCGACTTAGGCCTGAATCAACTTCACTCAACTTTGAAGCACATTGATTTTGGATATTTAAAATTCAAAAAATCATCTAATCTATATCCAATCCAAATTCAATTAAATTGATTCGACTTTGTTGCCGCATATCACATTTGAGCATAATATTGAAGGAAATTTAAAGGATATATGTCATTTTAGGGAGGTTCTAACCAAGATCTTTGCATGAAAGAAGGGAAATTCTGAAACAGCTTATTCATCTCTTTCTGTTTTCAAAGATGAAATACCATTGAGAATTCTACTAATTTTTACCTACTATTACTAAGAAACTATTACTAGGAAATAGCATAACAAATTTTGATTTGAACATTTCCATGGTTCTACATTATTTTCATATATAAAAAACTATCCATTCCTCTTTTACATGATCTGATAAGTACAGGATACTTTAATATGATTAAGCATCTTCAGCATCACTCATGCTGACGCAACTCTCAATATGGAATTCAGCGGTGAAATCAATTTCATCAACAATCCTTCCTCTGCTACATGACAATGCCACAACATGCACAATCAGTATAACAAACTATGGAGGATAAAGAAGCATAACTCAAATTGTCACAACAATATACCTTTCAAGAACAAACTTCCCCTCTTTATACTTTTGGCTTCTCTCATGTGCAGACTCCTGAGAGAAAAATGCAATTTTAAAAAGGTCAAAAGTAATATAACAGAAAGCTGAAACAAAATAGTAAATATAATGCATGAAAAACTTTCTGGTCATCCATGCAAATAAACGTGTAATAGATTTGACCTAAAGCACCCATTCAGATATTTTCTATACCAAAAAGAGAGAGGGCAGGAGGAGAATTACATATTTCCAGCCAACTATTTGACCACAGCAACAACAAAAGATATCTGCCACAGTATGCAGTCCAGAAAGCATCATCCTTTCCTCTAGCACTCCAATGGTGAAGTTCACACTGGATCATGGGGTTGAAAACAAAAAGCATACCCATAAGAATTGGAAACTTCAGACGTAGTTATATTTTCATCTAACAAAAACTAGATCAAACAACTCCTGAAAAATAGCTCAGTTAGGAAAGAGAGCTTAGCATGTTTCTGAAAGAGAAACGAAGCTTAAGCTCAAAAAGGGCGGTGTTGGATTAAGCTTGTGAAAAGGCTGGTAACCATCCTGATATTTCTTTAGCTATTTTCAAGGAATCTGTGATGAATCTTTCTGAAATAAGTTAAATCTAGGAAGGTCACAAGTTTAACCAACCAAATTACGCAAACAGAATAATGGCTAGCTAGTAATAAACCCTGATGTTGATTACCTAAGCATGCCTTATAATCTATTTCTCGTTTTCATTTAACAATAATGTGTGAAAAAAGAAATGCATTAGCAAGCATAAAGTTAAAAGACATTTTTGTTAGAAAAAGACTATAATATGAAGTTAAGCTAACTAATTCATGATTAGCTTTTTTTTTCCTTTCCTGAGCCTAAGTCATTAGTGTTGGATATTAGGTATGAACTATTAATACATAAAATGAAATCATTTCAAATTAGCTTTGTTTTCTTTCTAGGCTCGTGTTCCTGACACTTCATGCATTGCTTCCCTATATTCACAAAATCAGTTAGAATAGGATACAAGTAAGCTTTATTAAAAAGTTATTTTGAATAATACTATTGAATATTGAGAAAAATCTCTCATTCACTATTGAGCACCACACTCTGTTTTGTGCCTCTTGGAATGGCTTATGGACCAGCAAACTATTTTTCAAGCTCTCCTTCCATAACATCAAAAAAGCTTGAATGGATTGAGCAGCTTCTATGGAACTTTGGTTTCTTGGCCAATGGTTCCATCATAACTTTGAAAAAGATCTAAGTGAGATCTCATAAGAAAACTCAGCACAATGGCAAAAGTTGGATTTTCTACTGTGTTCTACTATGGCAGTCTATGGAACCCAATATATTGGGAACCCTCAAAACTTTCAAAACTTGCACAACTTTTTGGAAGAAGACTCAAAGTATCTTTGCAAATGACATTTGATGTCTATGATTCTACCCACAAGCAAGCACTTCTTCAACATGCAAATCATGTTATATGATGTCTGTTGAAATATAGGTGTAAATTTTGCACATTTATGGAATATATATTGGTTTGTAACACTATAAAATTAAGTGATTGGGATTAGGAGTTTATCAGGTAGATTTGCTCCTAATTTAGAGTCTTTAATTTTGGATATTTATTTCCTTTTATCATGATTTTGTTTTTTAAATACTTGTGTATTGTTTGTTTTTGTTATCAAGAAAAGTAATTCAATAGTTATTGCTTACACAATTTTTCACAGTGTCTTTTGTTGCTGATGATTGTTATGCTATTGAAGAACTACATAACGATTTTTCACAATCTTCAAGATCTACGAAATCTTCAGCCATGTTATCTCCACGTTGAAAAGGTTGATGTGGAATTGGAGGAGTAAGTGCTGGTAGAGGACATCCTAAATTGCCACTCTCCCAAACAAAACCAATGTCTCCAAATCTAAGGTTGTTGAACCAAAGTTTTCTAATGAGAGATATAAAAAATATGAGATTGAAATCTAGAGGTCTTGCACAATCATCTACAACTCCTAGTTTGTCAACAATTGACATTTCACAATCTGTGAAAAGTTGACTCATGGTTCTAATCATATTTTTGGTAACACCTCTTTGTTCTCTTCTCTTTCCTTTTCTTATAAAGTGCACTTTAAGCTAAACTTAATTTCACAAAATTGATTTCTAAGGTGATGTTTATACCTACTTATATACTATAATTTGATGTTATTTCTAGTCGATGTGAGATCTCCAACACCTTTCCTAAAACTTATCTCATAACCATACCCAATGTATCTAAAGTTTCTTTTTAAGGAACTGGTTAAGTTTCCCTTTCTCCTTCTTTAAACTTAAAATTTGTTCTTCGTGTTCCACCTTGTCTCTTCAATCTTTTAAGCTCACATGGCATTCTACATCACTCTATTTGCCCTCACACACCTTAGCAAAATGACATAACTTGACATAGCTGTTAAATATAGAGAAAAATTGTAGAGTTAGTCTCCTTTTATATCTAAAATACACATAAGGTGAATATATTTATAAAAAGTAGTGATATAAGTTGATATGACAACCAAACATAAATATGATAAATAGAATATATTGTTATAAATAATATCAACAATATCTACCAATATCAAACAATGTCTATGTTTCCCTAATAAACAATAAATCCTACGTTTCCCTAATTAACATAAAACACAATATGTCTAACACTCCTCCTCAAGCTGGTGCATATAAATCGTATGCAACTTGTTACAAATATAATCAATTCAAGGTCCTCTTAAAAACATAGTGAAAATATATGCTAATTGATCTTTTGAGTTAACAAACTCAATCTTGATGTCTCTAGATACAATCTTCTCTCAAATTACTACGGTTATCCGAATAGTAAATACCATCAAACAAACTATAACTGATTTAATGAGCCATTCACAGTTTCACAGTCTAAATTAGTTCATACTTACACATGCATGGCTTAATGTTTGAGACAAGCATACGACTATTGGTAGGATCAAACAGCTAACATTTGTAACTGACTTGGGTCCAAAAAGAGGGGCAGAGTCCCGCCTTCAATTAACAAAATAAGTAAAATAACATAAAGAATAGTGGTATTTCACTTTCGCTATTTCCAACTAGCACTTATCTACACCTCTCAAGTCATTTCAAAAAGTCGGATTAGAGTCAAGCTCAATGTGTTTTGTCTTCTTGTGAAAGACATGATTAAAACTGATAGAGTAGTCTGATTATCACATATAACAGTCGTTTGAGTGACATCTCCAAATTGTAACTCTCTAAGAAATTGCTATAAGCCAAACAAGTTCACAAGTGACTGAGGCCTTAACTCTATATTCTGCTTCTGCACTAGATCTTGCCACAACATTTTCTTTCTTACTTTTCCATGAAATCAAGTTACCACCAATGAAGACACAATACTTAGAAGTAGATGTTTTATCATGTCCAATCAGCATCTCAATAGAAAACAACTCTTGTATGGTTATTTGAACCATATAACAAACCTTTACGAGATCCTTTAATGTATTTTAATATACGAATGACTGCATTCCAATGTTTTTCACATGGAAAATTGAGAAATTGGCTCACCGTACTGACTGCAAAGAAAATGTCAGGACGAGTAACTATAAGGTAATTTAATTTTCCAATCAATCTTCTATACTGCTTAGGATTTGAGGCCATCCTGATTTGGTAGAAGTTTGGTATTAGGATCCGTGGTGTGTCAACAAGTTTTGAATTCATCCACCAAGTTTCCTCCAAAATATCCAATGCACTTCCTTTGAGATATAACAATATCATCATTGGATTGCGTTACCTCAATACCTAAGAAATATCTGAGTTTGCCAAGCTTTTCGGTTTGAAAATGGTGGCAAAGGTGTTGCTTCATCTGGGATGGCCTGATACTAACCAAGATGGGCTAAGGCTTCACTAACAAATTTTGGAATGGACACAAAAGAAATAAATGAAAGACATGTATAAGAATGTGAAGATAATCTATGATAACTCAAAGCAATATAACTTTGAGAAGGACTACGAGTAGAATTATACCTTTATGGAGTGAAATTGGAAGGTCAGAACAATTGTCGGAGCTAGAGGAGACAAAATAGTTGTGACACTTGAAGTGAGTCACTTGGTGGTTGTTGGGGACGATGTCTTCGACTATATACCTGAATAGACGGTGGAGGAGGAGAATCTGACGGTGGATTATGCACAACAAGAGGATCATATATAACAAGAATATTAACTAGAGACACACTAAAAGAAGAATGACCCTTGAATTAAAAAGAAAACTCATTGAAGGAAGATGACATCTACAAACACAAAATAATAGTTAAGAGAAGAAAAAAATCATTTGTATTCTTTTTGTGATCGAGTAAATCCTAAAAAACACATTTGTGTGATCTAGGAGATAGCTTATCAAAACCAGGATCAAAATTATGAACAAAACATGTAGACTAAAAAACTTTCAAAGGCAAGGGATGGAGAGATTCATGAGGAAATACAATAAAATGAGGAATTTTGTTATCTACAACCGAAGATGACATACAATTAATAAGATAACATGTAATAAGAATAACATCACCCTAAAATGTTGAGTAACCTCACTATGAATTAGAAAGGTACCAGTTGTTTCAATAAGATGTCTATTTTTGCGTTCAACCACCCCATTTTGTTGAGGTGTATAAGCACATGTAGTTTGATGGAGAATACCATTAAAAGCCATAAATTGTTTAAAAGAATTTGAAAGATATTGAACAGAAACACAAAACGGAGGTTAAGTTTTATTATAAAAGGTTTGAAAGATATGAAATAAATAAGTACAACTAGAATAATCATCAATGAAAGTAACAAAATATTAAAAACCTAAATTAGACTTAATACTACTAGGGTCGCAAATGTTAGAGTGAACTAAGGCAAGAGGGGATGAAGCACGTTGTGAGACACTAGTAGGAAAGGAACTGCAACTATGTTTCCTAATTGACACGACTCACACCAAACTAGACAACTTGGATAAGTTGGGAATAAGCTGTTGCAATTTGGCTAGACATGGATCACCTAACTAGGCATGAAGGAGAGAGAGAGAGAGAGATGGAGACTCCATAACTGTGTCAACATGTGTAGAAGGGCGAAGATATAAAGACCATGAGACTCAATCCGATGCCAATCACCTATCTTGAACTCCGATTGGATAAAAAAACAAAAGTTTTGGTAAGAGAAATAATACGATCAAGAGAACAAATTAAAGACTATTGGATAATAAGTTAAAAGGACCCAGGGATATAAAGAACATTATTAATGGATCAAAAAGGAAAAAGGTTAACAGTCCTAACACCCTAAGCTAAAATCCTAGATCCATTAGCCATTGTAATAGAAGAAAAATTATTCGAAGAGGATAAAAAGGAAAACAAAGATTTGTTACCAGTAATGTGATTTATGGCTCTTGAGTCGAGAACCCAAGGACCAATAGACGAAGATTGAGTTAGACCAACAAAAGATGTACCTGTGCATGCAACAAAAGTAGTGGAACTAGTGGATTTACGATCCTTAGACCATTTAAGAAATTCATTGATGATAGCAGATTTGTTGGCAGGATCAGATGGAGGGGATCCACAGTAGATGGTTGTGAGGGAGGATTAGTCTGAGTAACAACAACCAATCAAGGAGGATAATCATGTAATGCATAACATCTATTAATTTTGTGGCCTAGCCTACCACAATGGTCATACTTGTTACGCCCTTTTCCTGGCTTGTGAGAGCGATTGCAATCCTCACGTTTAGATGCCAAAGCAACAAAATCATTGGAAAAAAAGGTGTGTATCATTGAGAGGTTTACATGGCACATGCAAAAGGGTGGAATAAGTATAAATAAACTAAGGTATAATAGGGGAACTCAAAATCTGATCACATACATTTGAATATTTATTAGCAAATCTGTGTAAAGTCAAAACCATGAAGAACTTTGACTGTTGCACTAATTTTGGATAGGAGTAGACATAAGAGGTAATAACTCATTAAATTCACGAAGAGCATGCATCTTACCCAAAATAATCAGCCATAGGGTCCTAATTTCGAAAATGAACAATATTAAAAAGGTCGTAACAAACACTATAAGACATTGAGTATCATTGGTGTATATAATAATTTGCACTCTTCCAAGACTTCAGAACATGTTTCGTAGGCTGGAACATTTGTTTTAAAGAAGATTGGATGGTATTTTTTTAGAACCATGCATACCTAATCATCGATTCTCTTCCAACGAGGAAATTATCAGGAGCAATATTAGTCACCTTTTAAGTAAGATGATGAAGATACCACTGACTCTTTACCTAAAGTTTAATATTTGATGTCTAAGTCGTATAATTCGTGTCATCTAACTTATCAATGGGCAAGTGTGTTGGCACAAACAATCTTGAAGCAAAGATTTGATAAAGCCAAGTGCATGAAGATCACATGTGTTTGATGAAGATTGATGAAGATCCACTTGAAGATTATGTTTCTAGTGTATTAAATATGGAAATAATGTGTTAAATGTAATGATTAGGTGTTATATCATGTTGATAGGCTATATGACATAAGTTAGATGTCTTGTTAGTCTTAGTGTGTCCTTCATAATCTCTTAAAAAGGGTTTTAACAAGTTAAAAAGCTTGTTGTATATAGTTTCTAGTATGAATGTATTCAATCAGTTGAATTATTTCGAATGACTATATAAGCTGTGTTTTTTAGAGCAAAGGTACAATTCTGAGTTTTAGAGGGAGAAATCTTGTCATTCATCACTGAAAAACTCTCTCTCTCTCTACAATGCACAACTACAACGTGTTGATTGATGATCTTGGTTTATCTTTGGGGCATTTTGGCTTGGGATTAGCTTGAAGAACACATGTATAGTTAGTTAGGGAGAGCCACCATCAAGTTTTGTAGTTCTTGTGCCTCTACTTGATTGCCTGATGTGATTTCAGGTTTGTAAGTGTGATTCTTGCAGGGTGTTAGTCTAGATTTTTGTGTGAGTCAAAAATCTTGTGAGTTTCATTATTCAAAAGTGTAATCTTGGTGTGTGATTTGTAAAACTTTTGAATATAGTGAAAATTAGGCTCATGTTTTGGTAAACTGGATGTAACTCGGTGATTGAGTGAACCAATATAAAAACAACTGTGCAATTCTCTTTCCTTCATTTCACTCACTTTGAATCACTCTAAAAACTCTAGAAAACCAAGTAATCCACTCTTTGTTGTGCTTTAATGTGTTCTTGTGTAATATGAGGTTGTATACTTGTTAGAAATATTGATTGAAACAAGTCTTGTATGTAAAAGTTTGTTGTTTGAGTTAAATCTGCAAATTCTGCATTCTGCATAAATTCTAAGGATTTTAGCCGATTGATTTAAAATTTAATCGACTATTTCATAGGCTTAAGAACAATTTAGTCTGCTGTTTTATTTTTTGACCGATTGAAATTGTACTAGTCATCAACTTTTGTATTCGAATTTCATTGTCTATTTGATTCAATCAAAAAGGGTTTTATGCTTTCGTAAAAGTTTTAAACAACCAATACAACTCCCTTTTCTTGGCTTAAATCATCATTTCAAACTAATAAAGTGCAAACACAGTTAGTAAAGGCTGATGGGTCAAACACATAATGACATATGAGATATCAAATTTGAAAGTGGTAGCAGAAGATGTCATGGAGGAAAAGAGAGATAAAATACCCTAAAACACCAAAGAGCTCCAATCGGATCAACATGGCCAAATCCCGAAAGGGGATGAAGAGGTGATGCTGGCCTGGGTGATCGCTACTGAAGAGGAGTGGCCACATGTGGTGGCGAAACATGAGGAGGGGCAACTTTAAACGTCATGTGAGGGAATGGCTACTCTGATGGCGACGATTCTTACGAAGTGGAGATCGCTTGGTCGACACGATCAAAATTGTGTGGTCGCCGATCGGAAGTAACACTCTGACGACGATTTCGATGGTGGCTGACGACGGCGACAATAGTTGCAATGGCAAAAGGCGACGAAAAAAATCCAAGAAACCTAAAGCTCTAGAGACCATGTTAAATATATAGAAAAAATGTATAAGGTTAGTCTCCCTTGTGTCTGAAATACACATAGGGTGAGTTAAGAAGTGGACTGTAAGCCTAACTCAACCCCAAAAAATCGGCTTTTAAGGGGAGATTGTCACTCACACGTATATTATAAATTGGCTTTATCTCTAGTTGATGTGAGATTTCCAACACACCCACACGCTGAGTTATATACATCTCGAGCGTGACACAAGACATTATTGGGTGGTCGGATAGTGGGTGGAACAATTTGCCCAAGAAATCTGTAACAATGGCTTTGAAACCATTACATTCAAATAATCCAAGTAATAGTTTCAGCTTTCTTCTAAACTTTTCAGCGTCAGGATAACCATAAAAAAATGTCTCCTCATCCTCAACAATTATATAAGCACAGATTCTTGTAATTGCATCCTCTAGTGTTAGTCGCATTCAATATATCCCAATAGTAGAAGAGAATAGATTTTCATCTTGGCATAGAGTTGTCATTACCTCTGAATGAGTGAGTACGCTCATTAAAGTAACATGTGTAATACGATCATGATGAATGACTGTAATCAGTGAAGGCTGACAGAAGCTCAAACAAGGTATTCTAATGTTAAAGATTGTCTCTCATTAGCAGTGTTATTGATATCGGATAACGGAAAATATCGGCAACCCCAAAAACCTTTATAAAGTTATAACGGAAACCATAACGGGTTATGGCGGAAGTAATTATAACAGAAACAATAACCTTTATAAAAAAATATATAATACCACCACATATAATTTTAATGAAAAAGTAATGATATTATGTATAAAAATTCAAAACACTACAAATTTAAAGTTCAAAACATAAAATAGCAAAAAATCATTAAATGTATGTATTAAGTCTCTTTCTAATCATCATATTCTTCTTCAACTCCAACATAATTGTCTTCAATGTCATCATCCAATGGGGCATATCCCTCCTCCTCTTCCCCTTCTGAGAGACTCTTGTCAAAGTTAAGTAATCTTTCAAACTCGGAATTAGAGCTATCATGCAAATTTTGAACTTGAATTTGAGTCCTCTCTTTACCCTTCTTAGATTGTGTTGGAGTTGGAGTTGGAGTTGCACCTGGACCTTTCTTAGAAGCATGGGAAGATCCAATAAAAATACCATCACTTGATGGTTGCTTTCTTTTATTAGTTGCTTGTCTCCTTGTATAAACTACTGGTTCTCCAATACCTGAAGTTTCATAAACAGTTGCTCAATTAAGAGCGGGACCATCATGAAAAACCAAATCATTACCTCCCTCTTCATTATCGTTATCATCATCAACTTCTCCCACTAACCACTCATTACATTCATCAATGTCATTCAATAAAATAGGGTCTATTTCATCCCTAATATTGTATCTTTGAGCAAGTTGTTGATTATACTTTATGTAAACCAAATCATGCAACCTTTTGTGGTCCAGTCTATTCCTTTTCTTTGAATGAATCTGCAATGTGAATAAGTAATATGTAAATTAATTTCTTTCTACAACTTACAGACTAATATAATAATGAAATGAGTTGTCTTATTACTTGCTCAAAAACACTCCAATAGCGCTCACATCCCAATGAACTACATGTCAAGCTTAAAATCTTGATAGCTAGTTTTTGTAAGTTAGGAGCTGCATGCCCATAATTCTTCCACCATTGAGCTACACAAGCAACGAAAGTAGCTTAGAATGTAACCATTATATCTTAGCACAATTTAAAAAGTGTTTAAGTGTCTCACCTGGGGCTGTGGTTTTCCTTGATTCTTTGGCAAAATCATCACCAAAGAGTCCATTTGCACTCTTATAAAGAGGCAACTCAGTTAAAATTTTTTGTTGTACATCTTTACTTGGCACCAACCTCCTAATGCAATCATATAATCCATTTGTAACTTCCAAATCATATTCCATGTCTGGGTTGGAATAAAAGAACTCTGGGTTCAAAAAGTGACCAGCAGCATGCAAGGGGCGATGAAGTTGACATGTCCATCTATTATCAATAATTGTAAATACATCATTGTATTTACTTTCATCGTTGTTGAATGACTTCATTATTGTTTCCTTGGCTTTCTCTATTGCTTCATATATATAACCCATAGCTGCTTTTCTTTCCCCATCAACTAAACGAAGCACATGAACAAGAGGAGCCATGACTTTGAGAGTAAATACTACTTGATTCCAAAATGAAGGCATAAGAACAA